>Ga0209292_1000895_pt1 | contig 37930 bp, 22 predicted proteins | sample GOMGulsemesocosm_2_FD_184634 | JGI IMG/M metagenome (GOLD analysis project Ga0209292, IMG submission 184634) | Methane-oxidizing microbial communities from mesocosms in the Gulf of Mexico - GOM9C Gulf of Mexico (SPAdes) (version 2) | ecosystem: Environmental > Aquatic > Marine > Cold seeps...
CTGTTACGGGACTGGTTTTTGCTGTCAGTGGCATAGCCGCTGTTAGACATAACAATGCCGCAGCCATGTTGGCAGTCGTTGATTTCATCTTCTCTCACTTTTGATAAATAGGTTGGGTTGCTTTACTACAGCAGTTTAATCATGCCATGGTTAAATAAGTATGTAAAAGCATTGAGTCCGCTAGTAATTAATGGCGACAATAAAACCAAACAGCCACGCTTGATTGACGTGGCTGTTTATTTTTTCCTTAGCTAATTTTACAGTCCGCTAATTTTATAGTCCGCTAATTTTTGTTTGATCCGCTTTTCTGAAATAGCAAATTTGGTGCCGAGGGTTTGAGCAAACAATGACACGCGAAGTTCTTCGATCATCCAACGAATAAACGTTAACTCAGCCGGAATAACAGGTACTTTACCCAGTTGCGTGACCAATTGTTGATAAGGTTTTGCAACGTTCTCAATGCTTATCTGGGCTAATCGGTCGCGGTTAGTGTCGACCGGTAATTTCTCTAGCCGGCGTTCAACGGCTTTAAGATAACGCACAGTGTCACGCAATTTATCACTGCCATTGGCGGCGACAAATCCTTTAAAGATCAAACCAGCTAGCTGCGATTTAATGTCACCATGTGCCATCACCATATCTAGCGAGACCCGCCCTTTTAGTTTCTTATTGATGCCATTGACCAAGCTTAAACACTGTTCAACTTGCTGGGCAATTTCAACCACGGTATCGGCCAGCTCAGCGCGCACAATATCACGCAATTGACTAAACTGATCGGCTTGCGACACTTCCATGTTATGCACACCAATAATGGTATCAACGGCGGCAGCGATAATGTCATCAATTAACAGATTGACCTGACCAAAACTGTGATAGTACAGCCCCAGTTTTGCCTTGTTTGGTAAGGTGCGTTGCATATGGGCCACTGGCGACGGCACATTTAACAAGATAAGTTGACGTAAACCAATCCGATTATGTTCTTGCGCCAGTTGCGGGTTATCAAACAGTTTAATCTCAACGCTGGCTTTAGCAGCAACCAGTGCAGGATACGCTTTAACTTCGAATTGACCACGTTTACGGGTGTAACTCGCAGGTAAATTACCAAAATCCCATTCGAGTAAGCCCTGTTTTTCAATCCCGGTTTCGGCAACATTGACCAACGACTGCTGCACTTTACCACTGAGCTTTTGTTGTAGCGCAATAAGGTTACGCCCTTGCTCAATTAATTGGTCATTGTTGCGACCTTGCTGCTGCTCAATTTTAAAATTAATCAGCAAATGAGCGGTCAATTGGCCCAAATCCCAATTTTGCGCGTCAATTCTAATGCCGGACATCCGCAGTAGCTGTTTGCTCATGGCATTAATTAAACTGTCTTGCATCATCGGCATCGCGTCGAGGCAGGCATCGGCATAATTAGGCGCGGGCACAAAGTTACGTCGTATTGATTTTGGTAACGACTTAATTAATGCAATTACCTTTTCACGGCGTAAGCCCGTGACTAACCAATCAAAATCATCTTCAGTGACCTGATTTAATAATTCAATTGGAATGTGAACACTCACCCCATCATCAACCGCGCCCGGCTCAAAGTTATAGCTCAGTTTAAAGGTCAGGTTGCCCTGGTTCCAGCGATCTGGGAAGTCATTATCACTGACTGCCCCCGCGCCATCGCGGGTAAGTTGCTCAAGCTCAAAATTAAGTAAGTCTGGGGTTTGTTGAACTGTTTTTTTCCACCAACTCGTTAACTGCTTTTCACTGCAAATATGTTCTGGCAGCTTGTCATCATAAAACGCATAGAGTGTTTCTTCATCGACTAAGATGTCTCGACGTCGTGATTTATGCTCAAGCTCTTCCACTTGTTCGACTAATTGCAAGTTATGGCGATAAAATTTATCTTTTAAGCTCAACTGGCCTTCAACCAATCCTTGGCGAATAAAGATTTCGCGGGCTTCAACCCTATTTATCAATTCGTAATTAACTTTACGCTTGGCAACGATAATTAGACCAAATAATGATACTTGCTCAAAGCCAACAACTTGACCGCGTTTTTTCTCAAAATGCGGCTCACTGTAACTGCGCTTAACTAAATGTTCGGCGAGCGGCTCTATCCACAATGGGTCAATTTTAGCGGCGACTCGGCCAAATAAGCGTGAGGTTTCGACAAGCTCTGAGACCATTACCCATTTCGGTGATTTTTTGGCTAGCGCTGAACCGGGGAACACGAAGAACTTTGAATTTCGCGCGCCAGTAAATTCATTATTTTGATCTTTAAAGCCAATATGGCTTAATAACCCTGACAAAATAGCTTGGTGAACATTGTCCCAGTCAGCTTCGCCACTGACCACGGCAATGCCGCGCTCGGTTAATACCTGCTCGAGTTGCGCGTACAAGTCTTGCCATTCTCGAATTCGAATGTAAGACAAAAATTCATCACGACACATTTTCCTAAATTGGCTATTGGACAATTCAACTTGGCGCTCTTTAATGTAATTCCACAAGTTTAAAAACGCGATGAAGTCAGATTCTTTATCGAGAAAACGTTGATGGCACAGGCTTGATTTTTGTTGATAGTCCAGTGGGCGCTCACGGGGATCTTGAATACTCAAGGCCGAAGTAATCACCAGCAACTGCGCTAGCGATCCGTTGCCTTTGGCTTCAATTACCATTCTGGCCAAACGCGGATCAATAGGTAACGCTGCTATTTGGCTGCCTACCTCCGATAACCTAAGTTCGCGCCCATCACGGGCTTTGTCTTTCGCTAACGCCCCAATTTCTTCAAGCAAACTGATGCCATCTTTAATATTACGACTATCCGGTGGCTGAACAAACGGGAAGGCTTCAATTTCACCTAAGCCTAATGACACCATTTGTAAAATAACTGACGCTAAGTTGGTTCGTAATATTTCAGGATCGGTAAATGCTACACGCGTATCAAAATCACTTTCACTGTACAGGCGAATACAAATACCATCAGCGACACGACCACAACGCCCCATACGCTGATTAGCACTCGCTTGTGATACCGGCTCAATCGGCAAGCGTTGCACTTTGGTCCGGTAACTGTAGCGACTAATCCGCGCGGTACCGGGATCGATAACATAACGGATGCCCGGCACGGTCAATGATGTTTCTGCGACATTGGTGGCTAATATTATTCGTCGACCGCGCCCTGTTTTAAATATTTTTGCTTGCTCGGTATAACTCAAACGCGCATACAAGGGTAAAATTTCGGTGTCACGTAAGTTACGTTTTGCCAGTGCATCACTGGTATCGCGGATTTCACGTTCACCATTCATAAAGATTAAAATGTCACCAAGGCCTTCAGCACATAGCTCATCGACTGCGTCGAATATTGATTGCAGCTGATCTTTATCTTGGTTGTGCTCATCAAGGTGATAGCGTACTTCAACCGGAAAGGTTCGTCCGCTTACTTCAATTACTGGTGCGTTATTGAAGTGAGTAGAGAAACGCTGGGTATCTATGGTGGCCGACGTAATAATAATTTTCAAATCGGGACGTTTAGGCAGCAGTCGCTTAAGGTAACCTAATAAAAAATCGATATTTAAACTACGCTCATGCGCTTCATCAATAATTATCGTGTCGTAACGATTAAGTAATGGATCGTGGGCAATTTCGGCCAACAAAATACCATCGGTCATTAATTTTATTAAGCTATTTTCATTTAATTTATCCGCAAAACGAACCCTAAAACCTACCGCCTGTCCCAACTCGGTATTCATTTCGCTGGCGATGCGGTCTGCAACACTGCGGGCTGCTAAACGCCGCGGCTGGGTGTGACCAATCAAGCCACTGATCCCACGGCCAAGCTCCAAACAGATTTTCGGCAGCTGGGTTGTTTTACCTGAACCGGTTTCGCCAGCAACTATCACAACCTGATGCTGTGATATCGCCTTAGCGATGTCGTCTTTAAGCTGGGTGACGGGCAACTGTGGCGGAAAATTTAGCGTTGGCACCGAGTTTTTTCGGCGCTGTAGGCGTGCCATCGCCCGTTCTAGATCAGCTGATATCTTGTGATAGGTTGCCGACTTACGCGTTGGCTGCTTAATTTTGACAAGGCCACGCAAACGAGCGCGCAATTTTATGCCGTCGAGCAACATACACTGCTTGCTCTGCTTAACAAGAAAATTAATTTGCTGTGGCGTGACAGCATGTTCAGTGGTTTGCTCTGGGTTATTTGGACTGGTCAAAGGGCTAAATTCATTGGAAAATAATGCCGAAATCATAACAAATAACCACCAATAAAACCACGAAACTGCCACGCAAAGCGCTCGCTAAAGTCGGCAAGCGAACTTATTCGCTCAAACAATGCACAACTTATTGGTTGTGGCACACTTGCGATAAAAAAAACAAAACCGTCGCAGCATATTTTGTTAAACTACCGTTTTATGAAATAACAGTGACTCACATGACAGCCATTACCCAATTGTCTAGCCAAACGCTATTTGGCGGACAGCACATTCAGTACCAGCATCAATCAAGCGTTAATAACTGCTTAATGACTTTTTCAGTGTACTTACCACCAGGAGCAAGTGCTGACAATAAAGTACCGGCATTATATTTTTTATCGGGTTTAACCTGTACCGACGAAAATTTTTCGGTTAAAGCCGGCGCGCAACGTTTTGCCGCTAAGCATGGCATTGCACTTATCATGCCCGACACCAGTCCGCGCGGTGAAGATGTACCCGATGATTTAGAAGATGACTATGCGTTTGGCCAAGGTGCTGGTTTTTATGTCAACGCGACCGAAAAGCCATGGAGTCAGCATTTCAACATGTATGATTATGTGGTTAGTGAATTGCCTAAATTGATAGAACAGCATTTACCGGTCACTGATCAAAAATCTATCTTTGGTCACTCAATGGGTGGGCACGGTGCCTTGGTTGTAGCACTGCGTAATATGACAAGCTATTGCAGTGTTTCTGCGTTTAGCCCAATTACTAATCCAATTGAAACACCTTGGGGTCAAAAAGCATTTTTCAATTACCTTGGTGATTACCTGCCAGGTTGGAAACAGTACGATAGCTGTGAATTGATCGCAAATGCCACAGGCACTATTCCGATGTTGATCGATCAAGGGCTCGATGATCAGTTTTTAGCGGAAGAGTTACTGCTCGAGAACTTTATTGCTGCGACCCAAGACGCTAATTTTCCGTGCGAAATTCGTCAGCACCAAGGTTATAACCATAGCTACTTCTTTATTTCGACCTTTATCGAAGACCATTTAGCTTTCCACGCCAAATACTTAAAAGGCTAACGGTGCGGTTAACTGACTGGTTTTTGTTGTAACAAACGAAAAAGCACTGCCAATGGCAGTGCTTTACTAAATCTGTTGGATTGCTCCTTGATTATCTGACCATAAATCCTGCAGCGGCTTCTTCGCAACCTTCGCGCCAACCACCTAACCAGACTTGTCGCTGTTCAGTGGTATTATAGGGACAACTGTCTTTACTTTGGCCAAAGGTACCGGCTTTGTGGCCTTTGTTATACGCTCTCGTGCTACGATCTCTTTTCTGTCTATTCATCAAGATTTCCTCTTTGATTTAGCAAGATGTCATTTTTTCAGCAACGACATCTAATTTCTAAAGGATCTTGAGCCTATGATCAAGCAAAAAATAACCAATTTAATTGCGCATTTTATAAGCAACTGATCCTGCTCAATTAAACTTTTTGCTATTTTTTGCTAAAAGATCGCAATACCACAATATAACTTAATCAATCATCGATTCGAGTTCTTCCCAGCGTTGAATCAACTGTTCAAGTTGAGCTTCCTGCTCGCTTAACTGCTGATACACTGGTTGGGTTTGATCGTTAGGCTTGCTAAAGAAATCTGCGTCACTAACGGTTGCTTGCAGCGATTCAATCGCTTGTTCAAGAGTTTCCATTTGAGCCGGTAATTCATCTAATTCGCGTTGCAGTTTAAAACTTAATTTCTTAGGCTTTTGGGCAACAACGGCTACAGGTGCAGTTTTTTCGACCACCGCCGCTTGTTTTGGCTTCTTGGCTTCAGGATCATACAAACTAGCACCTTGTGCCATTGCATCGTCAAAACCACCAACGTATGGGTCGATCTGACCATTAGGCCCAAACCACCAACTTGCCGTTACCGTGTTATTGATAAATTCACGATCGTGACTAACCAATAACAAGGTACCCTTGTAGTCATGAACCAGTGATTCCAATAGTTCTAGCGTTTCAATGTCTAGATCGTTGGTTGGCTCATCGAGAATAAGCAAGTTGTTAGGTTTTAAGAACAACTTAGCTAATAATAAACGATTCTTTTCACCACCAGATAGCGCACGAACCGGTGTACGAGCACGTTTCGGTGAAAACAAGAAATCTTGTAAGTAACCTAATACATGGCGTTCACGGCCATTGTGCATCACATCATCTTTGCCGTCACCGACATTTTCTTGTACCGTTTTATCAAGATCTAAGCCAGTGCGGTGTTGATCAAAATACGCCACCTCTAACTTGGTGCCGCATTTAACTTCACCTTGTTGCGCCTGTAGCTGCCCAAGCATTAGCTTAAGCACAGTCGACTTACCACAACCGTTTGGTCCTACCAGCGCGATTCTGTCACCACGAATAACCTGGTTTGAGAACCCTTTAACGATAAGTTTGTTTTCAAAGCCGTAGCCAAGATCTTCAATTTCAAATACTAGCTTGCCCGATTTACTGGTGCTAGCAAGTGACATATTTGCTTTGCCAACAACTTCACGACGATCAGAACGATCGCGGCGTAATTGCTCGAGTGCGCGTACGCGGCCTTCGTTACGAGTACGACGCGCCTTAACACCTTGACGAACCCACACTTCTTCTTGCGCGAGACGTTTGTCAAATAATGCGTTTTGATCCGCTTCAACGCGTAAAGCTTCTTCTTTGGCGATTAAGTATTCATTGTAGGTACCAGGCCATGAGCTTAATTTTCCACGATCTAAATCAATAACTCGGGTTGCCATGGCACGAATAAATGCTCTGTCGTGACTGATAAAAACAATTGAACCATTAAAATCTAGCAAAACTTTTTCAAGCCACGCAATCGCGTTTAGATCAAGGTGGTTGGTTGGTTCATCAAGTAACAACACCTCTGGATCTTGAACTAAGGCCTTAGCCAACGCTGCTTTACGCAGCCAACCACCGGATAATTCACTTAAGCTTTTATCTGCTGGCAATGATAATTGGGTTAATACTTTGGTGATTCTGTCTTCAAATGACCACGCATTGCTGTGATCCATCTCGGCTTGAACCCGTTCAAGTTTTTTCATCACAGCGTCGCTGTAATCAGTTTCTAGTTCGTGCAGAATATGGTGATATTCTTTAAGCAACTGGCCGACACCAGCGATACCAGAAGCAACAAAGTCAAATACTGTTTGCTTGTCTTTTTCAGGCGGATCTTGCTCTAAGCGCGCAACCACGATGCCGGCATTGTAATTTAATTCACCGCCATCAAGATCCATTTGCTTAGCAATAATCTTCATTAGCGTCGATTTGCCTGCGCCATTTTTACCGACTAAACAGACGCGCTCGCCTGCGTTAATTTGAAAATCAGCATGGTCAAGAATTACATGATCGCCAAAAGCCAGTTGCGCATTGGTTAAACGTATTAACATCTTTATTGTTCCATAAATTGCGTAAGTGCGGCCATGTCAAATGGCCAATCTAATTCATCACCAGTTGGCTTTGCTAACACAGGAATTTTTATCCCGTATTTTTCAACCAAACTGGCATCATCAATAATATCTTGGACCTGATAAGTAGCACCGATCTGCTCAAGCAACATCATTGCTTCATCACATAAGTGACAACCATCAGTGCTATACAAGGTCAATTGCTTCATTTGTGCGTGACTTCCCAGCAGTTATGAATTTTTTGATTACCTTTAAAGTCACGAGGAATAGTATCTGCGCTGATATCTTTAACCGCGAAGCCACTCCTTTCTAGTTGCTCGATATCCATTTTAAACTGGCGTGAATTATTTGAGAAAATAATTAAGCCGTCAGGACGTAAAATTCGCTTAAGGTTTTTCAGCAACTGAATGTAATCACGATTGATATCTAGTGTTTGCGCCATGCGTTTCGAGTTCGAGAACGTTGGTGGATCAATAAAGATCAAGTCATAACTCGATTGACAATACGCTAGCCAAGTGAGGACATCCATTTGAATAAACTGATGCTCTGGTCCGGTTAAGCCATTTAGTCTAAAGTTTTCTTTACCCCAATTAAGGTAAGTTTTAGACATATCAACACTGGTGGTCGAAATAGCATCGCCAAGGCCAGCATGTACCGATGCCGACGCGGTATAACAAAACAAATTCAGGAAGTCGGTATCTTTAGCCAACGTTTGAATTTTTTTACGGGTCAAGCGATGATCCAAGAACAAGCCATTGTCTAAGTAATCAGTGGTATTAACCAAAAACTTAGCGTTATATTCGTTTATAACGAACTTGTTGGCCGACTCATTAAGTTTTTCGTATTGATTTTCGCCTTTTTGAACTTCACGTACCTTGTATTTAATATGCTTAGGATCAATGTCAAACACGTAATCGAGCACAATAAATGCTTCAATCAAACGGCGCATGGTTTTGCTTGGATCCATGTATTTAGGTGCGGCGTATTCTTGAATTATCCACTGCTCCTGATAACGGTCAATCGCTAAGTTATAATCAGGTAAATCAGCGTCATAAACACGGTAAGCGTCTATGCCTTCGCTTTTAGCCCATTTGGCTAACACCTTAGCATTTTTCTTAATTCTGTTCGCAAAGGGTTCTGATTGACGAGATACTGAGCGTAACTCACCATCACCAATCATATAATTACACAGCAAAGCCTCTAATTGACCATTAAAAAGCTTATATTTATGGTCAGGTGCCAAACGAATCGCGGTTAACAACTCAATTGATGAACTAAACACACTTAACTGCCAGCCATTAAACTTAGCCTTAACTGCTTTGGCAAAACGATGGTACACAAAAATAAGCGAAATAAGTTCACCTAAGCGCTCACCGTATGGCGGGTTGGTAACAATATGACCTTTCTGACTGCCAAATGGCGGGGTAATCTCGGTAGCATCACCCACGTCAAAAGAAACCAAATGACCAACACCAGCACGACGGGCATTATCGCGGGCAATGTTCAGTACACTAGAATTGAAATCAGAACCACGAATGCACAGCTGCTTGTGATCTTTAGCGTCGTCAGCAGCTTGCTGGGCCTGCTCTTTAATCTCTGCCCAAGCATCAGGTTTAAATGACATTAGCTCTTCAAAGGCAAAGCTAGTGCGGGTTAATGACGGCGCGATGTTAGCAGCCATTAATGCCGCTTCGATCACTAATGTACCACTACCACAGAAAGGGTCTAGCAAAGGTTTTGAAACATCCCAACCACTACGCAATAATACCGCAGCCGCTAAGTTTTCACGCATTGGCGCTTCACCAGCGTTAGTTCGGTAACCACGTTGCTGTAACGAACGCCCTGAAAAGTTTATCGCTAACGTTAATTTATTATTAACCATTCGACATTCAATGCGGATTTGCGCGCCTTTTTTGTCAACGTTAGGACGGTCGAAGCCATTATCACGAAATTTATCAACAATCGCATCTTTAACTTTTAAAGCACCAAATTGGGTATTATTAATGAAAGTATTGGTGCCGTTAAATTCAACGGCAATCGATTTACGATTACTGAAAAATACATGCCAGTTCACCCGGTAAACTACGTCATAAATATCTTGTGCAGAATTTACGTCGTCGGTGTGTAACGACAATAAGATACGACTGGCTAAACGTGACCACAGACAAATCCGATAGGCTTGTTCAATATCAGCACTAAAACGGACACCAGCAAGTGACTCGCGGACCTCGGTAGCGCCAAGTTGCTCTAATTCGGTAACAAGGAGGTATTCAAGCCCCTTCGGGCAAGCGGCAAAAAATTTTTGCATGGTGGTCTCTGGGTAGGTATAAAGGCCGAGATTATCCTAGATTAGGCCACAGGGTGCAAGATTTACAGCCTTTGTTGCTCAAGATTTGTCAAATTTTGACGAAAAGTGTTAAGCGGCAGAGCTCGTAGCGGCTTTCCTTTGCGGTACAGGCATTAAACGGTCATTCATTACCTTGATTAAGCCAAACTGATCAAGGCTTTTTCCCTCGGACAATTGGTGGCATCGTTCAATGAGCAATAACGTTGATGCTTTAGTGTTGCTCTCAACAATCAGATAATGACGTGTTTCGTGTTGAGATTGTAGCAATACAATCTTGCCAGTTTGGGCACTAGACACACTAGTGGCGGTATTAAAAAACCAACTTTTGGGGGTGAGCGCTTTATAAAAATCTTTAGCAGCGATAGCATTGAGCGCAATATGATTGACCACATCTTCAGGCAACGACAGTTGCTGGTCTATCTGCTCAATATAATGATAAAAGCTCTGTGATTGTTCAATAGAAAAAATTTGTGGTTTGCGTGCACCAGCAACCAGCGACCGCGCAGAAAAAGCAGAAACGAAAACCATGTCGGCACCTAAATCCAAGGTTAGGCGATCTTTGTCAGGGCAAAATATCCATTGCCAATCTTTACCGGGTTTAATTAACACATTAAGACCTTATTATTTAACTTAACTTCGATATTAAGCACCACATTAAAAGTACCAAATGCGCCACCATATTAAACGACTGGTGTAACTGTAGGAATAAATAGCTAAAATTACAAATGTTAATAATTTACATCATGTTAATTATTAACAACGCTCGGTCACGAACTCATACCTAACGCCAAATTAACTGGATAAGCTAACGCAATTTAATCTTATTTGGAAGTAATATTTATATTTCGCAAGTTTTAAGTCACTACATCAGCGGATTAAATGCACAACAATTGCGGGAGTATGGGTATCGCAGCCACAAATGGCTAGCACGCCATAATGGATTAAGTGTCTGTGAGGAAAAGTTTCCCTCGTTAGTCCCGTGTTCGCGGACTGCCGATGAACATCGACCTTGTAGGATGTGCAATAATAATTTTCGCGCGTCCATGCGCGACAATTACTTTAAATATTAATCTGTCAGCTTATAAGCTATCAACAATGTTTTTAACCAATTTGGGTCCATTGTAAATAAAGCCGGTGTAAACTTGGATAAGTGATGCACCCGCAGACAATTTCTCTTGTGCTTGCGCAGCGCTGTCGATGCCCCCTACCCCAATAATCGGTAAACGGCCGTTAAGTTCACGACTTAATGTACGCACGACCAAGGTTGATTTTTCTGCCACAGGTCGACCACTTAAACCACCCGCTTGAGTACCGTAAGTCGAACTTTCTACGCCTTCACGACTTAATGTCGTGTTAGTTGCAATAACCCCGTCAACTTTATAACGAACTAAGCTATCACTAATTTGAACGACTTCTTGCTCGGTCAAATCAGGCGCGATTTTAAGCAGTAATGGCACGGTTTTGTTGTACTGCTGAGACAATTTTGCTTGGCGATCTTTAAGAGAAGCCAATAAGTCATCAAGTGCTTCGCCGTATTGCAAGCTGCGTAACCCCGGCGTATTTGGCGACGAAATATTTACCGTGATATAAGACGCGTGATCAAACACTTTGTCCATACACAGTAAGTAATCATCTTTACCATTTTCAACAGCTGTATCAATGTTCTTGCCAATGTTGATGCCTAAAATTCCGCGTGATTTACGCCGAGAAACTTGATCAACCAAGTAGTCAACACCGTAATTGTTAAAGCCCATGCGATTAATGATTGCTTGCTGTTCTTTTAATCTGAAAATTCTAGGTTTATCATTGCCTGATTGAGCCCGAGGCGTCACTGTGCCAACTTCAACGAATCCGAAACCCATCGCATCAAAAGCATCAACACATTCGCCATTTTTGTCTAGCCCTGCGGCTAAGCCCACTGGGTTTTTAAAGTCTAAGCCCATTACAGTAACGGCTTTGTTATTGATCGTTTGTGCGTAAGCACATTGCAATGGCGTATTTGCGGTGTGCTTAAATGCCGCAATGGCCATTTCGTGTGCGCGTTCAGGATCTAATTGAAACATCAATTTTTGTGACAAAGAAAAAAACATTAAAACTCCGATTATTGATTACGATTAACTTGAGCAGATTGAGGTTAAAAAAAACCTCGGACTAGCCGAGGTTTATACATTAATCACTATCAAATATTATACATCAAATATTAAGCGACTATAGCAGCATGATGACTTAAGAGGTTTAATTCTCGCAATGCAACCGAGAATTTAGCAAACTCATGGGTTTTAGTTGCTTTAAAGTCCGATAACATACTTTCCCAACGCTGTAATAACTTAGCATTACCTTCAAGCCACTTAGCAACAATAGCATCTGATTCACAAGTATCGCCACAGCCTTTAAGTACACTTTCAGTTAACACACGTTGTTGCCAATCGAGTTCTTCTCTAAATGAAGCACGCGCAAGTGCTTGCCAGTGGTTAGCGACTGGTTGAGCAGAAATTTGATCTAGGAACCAATGCAATTCTACTTCTGCACCCAGTTGGAAATAAACTTGCGCAACTAAACACAAATCCTTGTCCGATGAGCGAGCAACCTGAGCGATATCCATTAACGAGAACATCGATGACGCTTTACCAACAAATTGAGCAATAGAAGCAGGAACGCCTTGCTCGGTTAAGGCCGTAATACTTGCCTTAACGCTAGTAACGTCTTCTTTAACCATTAGATCAAACAGCGCAGTGTCAAGACGTTCAAATTTTGGCTTATAAAATTCGATAGTCTCAGCTATGCCCATTGAATTATCGCGGTTACGTAAGAACCAACGAGTGGCACGACGAACGGTACGACGTGTTTGATACAACATTTTAATCTGTAAATCAGCAGACATCACGTTGTTTAAGCTATCAATTTCAACAAAAATGGCTTCTAGATCGAATATTTGACTAGCAATCGCGTAACAATGTGCAATTTCATCAACCGTTGAACCCGTTTCATCGGTCATGCGGTGCACAAAGTTAAGCCCCATATCATCAACTAAACGGTTAGCCAGTTGGGTTGCGATAATTTCGCTACGTAATGGGTGATTTTCCATTTCTGGGGCATAACGTTCTTGCAACACTTTAGGGAACGCAGATTGCAACAGTTGGCTGTGGTAAGGGTTGCTGGTAATTTCGCTAATACACAACTGCTCTTTAAGCACCATTTTACCGTATGCCAGTAATACCGCTAATTCTGGACGAGTAAAACCATTACCATTAACTTGACGTTCGGCTAGGTCTTCTTCGGTCGGTAAAAATTCTAATGCGCGGTCTAAGCTGCCCGATTTTTCTAGGCCATGCATAAAGCGAATTTGCTCTTTCAGCATTGAACCACCGCCAAAGCGACTAATAGACAGAGATTGTGTCTGACGATTATGGTTATCTATTACAATGTCGCCAACTTCATCGGTCATTGAATACAGCAGTTCATTACGCTGTTTAACCGTCATGTCACCTGAAGCAACCAAGCTATTAAGCAAGATTTTAATGTTAACTTCGTTATCAGAACAATCAACACCACCAACGTTATCGATAAAGTCAGTGTTGATGCGACCGCCATTGTTACAATATTCAATACGACCTAGCTGAGTACAACCTAGGTTACCGCCCTCACCGACAACTTTAGCCTGCATTTGGCTGCCGTTAATTCGTAGGCTGTCATTGGCACGATCGCCCACTTCTGCGTGAGTTTCTTGTGCTGATTTAATGTAGGTACCAATGCCACCATTCCAGAACAAATCAACCTTCATGATTAAAATGGCTTTAATTAAGTCATTTGGGGTCATGCTAGATTTTTTAGTACCTAACATCTTTTTAATTTCTGGGGTTAATGAAATCGACTTAGCGCTGCGTGAGAAGATACCACCACCAGCAGAAATAAGATCGGTATTGTAGTCGTCCCACGATGAACGCGGTAGATCAAACAAACGCTGACGTTCAGGCCAAGTGGCCGCAGAATCGGGCGTCGGGTCAATAAAGATGTGCATGTGGTTAAAGGCAACTTGTAAACAAGTGTGCTTAGACAACAACATACCGTTACCAAATACATCACCGGCCATATCGCCAACGGCAATACAAGTAAAATCAGTGGTTTGACAGTCAATGCCCATTTCGCGGAAGTGACGTTTCACTGACTCCCAGCCACCACGAGCTGTGATGCCCATTTTTTTGTGATCGTAACCAACACTACCACCAGAGGCGAAAGCATCACCCATCCAGAAGTTGTATTCATCTGAAATGCCATTAGCGATATCAGAGAAGGTTGCAGTACCTTTATCTGCTGCTACAACCAAATACGGATCGTCTTCATCATGACGTACCACGTTAACAGGTGGCACTAGGTCGCCTTCAACAATGTTATCGGTAATATCAAGTAAACCACGAATGAAGGTTTTGTAACATTCTTGGCCTTCGGTAAAGAATGCATCACGGCCGCCGGTAGTAGGCAGTTGCTTACAAACGAAGCCACCTTTAGCGCCAACAGGCACGATAACGGTGTTCTTAACTTGCTGTGCTTTCACTAAACCTAGTACTTCAGTTCTGAAATCTTCACGACGGTCAGACCAGCGTAAACCACCACGGGCTACTTTACCGCCACGTAAGTGCACGCCTTCAACACGTGGAGAATAAACAAATATTTCAAACTTAGGTAACGGCAATGGCATTTCAGGAATAAGTTCTGGGCGAACCTTAAATGAAACGTATGGCTTGCTGGCGCCGGTAGCGTCTGTTTGATAGAAGTTAGTACGAATTGTGGCCAAGATTAAATCTAAGTAACGACGAATAATTCGGTCGTCATCTAAATTTGCAACCAGGTCAAGACGCTCAATAATGTCTTTTTCAACAATGTCTAATTTCTTCTGGTTGAACTTAGTGGCTGGATTGAATTTACGAACAAACAGATCAACCAATAAGTTAGCAATTTCAGGGTAGCGTGACATCGTTTCTTCAACATAAGACTGATTGAAGGTGCTACCTATTTGACGCATGTACTTAGCGTACATCCGTAAAATCGTAATTTGACGACCACTAAGACCAGAGGCCAACAACAGACGGTTAAAGCCATCATCTTCTAATTTCTTAAACCAAACATTGGCAAAAGCATCTTGGAAGGTTTGTTGAATTTCATTGATCTCAAATTCATTGCTACCCGTGTGCAGCATTTGGAAATCAAGTACCCAAGCAGTGTGACCGTTAGCGAAGGTTAATTCGTATGGTCGTTCACCAACAATGCGCAAACCAAAGTTTTCAAGCATTGGTAATACATCTGACAAGTACAATGGCTCGTCAAGACTAAATAGCTTTAGTTTAACTTTGTTGCTACCAACGGCTTCTTCTTGGGCACGATAAAAAATCATGCCGAGTTTGTTTTCATCGCTCAGTGATTCTAACTTAGCGATATCAACAACAGCAAGACCGGGTAACACGTCTGATTTATAGCTATTAGAGAATGCAGCATTGTATTTGTTGCTCAGCGATTTAGCTTTAGCTTCACCATGGTGAGCGATTAAGGCATTTTCTAATTTATCATCCCATGAGCGTGCTGCTTCAATAAGATCGTTTTCAATAGCTTTCACATCGATTTCCGTTCTCTGTTGCTCGTTTAACATGACAATATAGTGGGTACGAGCAAGATTAGACTCAGAGAAGTAAGTCGTAAACTGTACTTCTTCAGTGCTGCCAAAATGCTTTGCTAACACTTCTTGTGACTTTTGACGCAAACGCGTGTTATATCGGTCTTTAGACACATAAACAATACATGAACAGTAACGACCAAAGTCATCTTCACGAGTAAACAATTTTACGCTGTCGCGATCTTGAATATTAAGCACCCCAATCGAGGTTTCTAATAGCTGTTTTTCACTTGATTGAATCAGCTCATCACGAGGATAGGTTTCAAGCACATTCTGCAGCGCTTTATGATCGTGACTGCCCGCCATGTAATCTGAAGAAGCAATGATCCGGCGTAACTTGTCGCCTAGGTAGGGAATTTGGAACACACTATTATTATAAATAGTAGAGCTGTATAGACCAATGAAGCGATCTTCACCAATTACTCGGCCGGCTTTGTCAAAACGCTTGATCCCGATATAATCGGTTTTAGTCGGGCGATGGACCAAACTAACGTGATTGCTTTTCGTTAGCAGCATTAAACGCGGTGATAAGGCTTGACGACGTGCACCGTCTGAAAACCCAGATAAACGGCGAGTTTTGTGTAAATGGTCTTTGGCCATCATACCAAGGCTAGTCTCGCCTTCAGGTACCAGTTCAATATCGCCTTCAATCGCATTTAACGCGTATGAACGGTAACCAAGTAAGGTGAAGTTACCTTCAGCAATCCAATTAAGGAAACTGGTTGTTTCTTCTAGCTCTTGTTCATTACCAGGATACGGCTTACTAGGTAACTCAGTAATAATTTGCTTAAGCTTTTTACGCATCGGCGCCCAGTCATGCACTGACAGGCTCACTTCGTTTAAAACACTTTCTAATTTCTCTTTGACGTTGTCTAAAGCCGTTTGATCTTCTAAGCGGTCAACTTCTAATAAGAAAATTGTCACATTTTCAGTGCCAGCCGTTTCATTAGTCAGGCGTGAAATCTCGGTTACATTACCATCAGAATTACGGCTCACACTTACCGGGTGGTGTAGGGTTAAATGTGAACTAATCCCTAAACGGTTAAGCGCCATGTTGATCGAGTCAACCAAAAACGGCATGTCTTCGTGCACAATTTCAATGATAGTGCGCGTAGGTTGCCAGCCATGTTGGGATAATACAGGGTTAAACACTTTGACCACTTGTTCATAAGGCTTACGTTCATTTAACGCGCCCCATAAACTCAGTGCAGCACCATAAAGGTCACTATCACTTCGGCCCGAAATGTCTGACTCTGAAATATCGCGGTATAATACTTGGGTAAAAGAGGTTACTAATGCAGCTTGTGCATCACTAACTTTGTCTTTAATCATCGCAGCCACGTTTTCTAGAAGTACAGAGGAGTTTGCATCTTTTAATGCCATTATCTCGATTCCTTATTGACCCTAAGGGTCTTTGTTAGCTCTGAACTGAAGGTCAAGCTTCCTGCCCAACCTGTTTCTTATTTTAATTGAGGCTAAGTTTATTATTATTATCTGAATATTTCGAGCATTATTTAGGAAAAAAACACTCTAAAAGCCCCTGATATAGCCCAAGTGCCAATTTCAATCATTAATTATGAATTGTTATGCATTACTCATAAAAAAAGGTCACTAAGCGACCTTTTTTACCGTTAAAATTAACAAGTTGCTAACTAAAACTTAACTCATTTAAGGCTGGGCTTCCAGCTTAAATTTATTCAGCCGCTTTACCTTGCTTAAACCACAGCAGATTTGCCAGTGCTGGCAACACGATTATTGCCCCGAGCATGTTAACGAGGAACATGAAGGTCAGTAAAATGCCCATATCCATTTGGAACTTCAACGCCGAGAAAAACCAGGTACTCACCCCAATTGCTAAAGTAGCACCGGTAAATATCACTGCACTGCCACGTTCTTGCAAGGCAACTAGATAGGCTTCGCTCACTGTTTTTCCTTGATTGAGCATTAGGGCCATGGTCGCCAAAATATAAATGCCATAATCAACACCAATACCAACCCCCAATGCAATAACTGGCAAGGTTGACACCGTTAAGCCAATATTTAAATAGGTCATTAACGCTTGAGCCAATGTCGAAACGACAAACAGTGGCACGATAACCGCCAATGTTGCACGTAGCGATCTAAAACTTATCAAACATAAAACAAAGACCGCGCCATAGACATAAAACATCATTGGGGTCTGCGCCGCCTCAACGGCTTCGTTCGTCGCCGCCATGACACCCACAGGACCAGACGCTAGCTTAAATTTTAGCTGGTCAGTGCTAAAGGCCAAACTTGCCTGTTTAACCTCAGCAATTACTCGTTCAATAGTTTCGGCTTTATGGTCAACCAAGAACAAATAAACGGGCATCACATTACAGCTGGCATTTAGTAGCCCTGAAGTGGTTGGGATCTGCGATATTGACTGAACTAGCGTTGCCTGGGTCCGCGACAATACCCGCCATTTAGGGTTGCCTTCGTTAAAACCTCCAGTGACCAGTTTAACGACACTGGCCAAACTTGCCGTTGATTGCACCCCTTCAACATTTGCCAAGCGCCACTGAAACTGTTCAATGGTGGCTAAACTGTCGTAGTCGGTACAACTATCAGCGGCCCCTTCAACAATTATTGACATAACATCGGTGGTGATAGAGAATTTTTCAGTAATTAAAGCAGTATCTTGATTATAACGAGACCACGAATGCAGAGCCGCAGCGCCAGCATTAAGGTCACCAATTTTTAACTGTTGTGATTGAATATAACCAAAACAAAATAACACACTGGTTAAGACCAACGTCACTACCGCTACTTTACGGGTGGCAAACTGCGATAAACTCACCCAAAACCTATCAATGCGTCCTGACTCACGTTTAATCGGCGCTTTAAGCTTACAATATGAAATAATAATCGGCAGTAGCACAAGGTTAGTTAAAATAATAATGCCAACGCCAATACTGGCTGAAATGGCCAGCTCACGAATAATACCGATATCAATCGACAGCAGCGTTATAAAACCAATGGTATCTGATAATAACGCGACGCCGCCAGGTATAAGCAAGGCTCTAAATGTAGCGGCCGCAGCGTCTTTTGATACCATGCCAAGTAACAATTTTTTATTGACGCCATTAATCATTTGCACGCTGTGGCTAACCCCAACCGCAAACACCAGAAAAGGCACCAAAATTGACATCGGGTCTAACCCAAATCCTAAGACGGTGAGCAGCCCCATTTGCCAGATAACGGCCATTAACGAGCAAACAACTGGCAGTACTGTTAACGTGATAGAACGACAAAATAGATAAACCATAATTGCAGTAAAGGCTATCGCAACCAAAAAGAACTGCACCACCCCTTTAGCACCGTCGGCAACATCGCCAGCCATTTTGGCAAAACCGATAATATGAATGTCGATATCTTGGTTAACAAATTTGTCACGGATTTCAGATTCTAATTTGGCTGCAAACTTGAGAGTATCAAGCGCTTGACCGGTATCAGGATTAATGTCGAGTAACCGTGCACTCACCATAGCGGTCGAATAGTCATTGGCGACCAAACGTCCAACGATCCCAGCTTTTTCAACATTTGACCGGACATTGTTTAAACCCAACGGATCGGCAACAAAGTCTGCCGGGATCACAGGACCACCGGCAAAGCCATCTTCAACCACTTCGGTGAAACGCGTCGTTGGTGAAAATAGCGATTTTACCGTGGTACGATCAACCCCAGGGATAAAAAACAGTTGATCGTGCACCCCTTTTAACGAGTCAAAAAATTGCGGGGTAAATATATCTCCCTGCTTCGCCCGTATTGCCACCATAATACTGTTAGCACCACCAAAATCTTTGGCGTGTTTAGTATAAGTTTTCATATACTGGTGATTTAAAGGAATGTTTTTAGTAAAAGCTGCATCCATTTTTAACTGGGTTGCTTGAAACGCCAAGAAAACGGTGACCACAATAAAAAATAACAGAATCAATGGCCGCTGACGAAAGATAAATAGTTCGATTTGTTTTACAAAATTTTCCATGAAGTCCTACTGTGTAATCTGATGTTTAGTTAAGCCTTTACTGCTGGCTAACCAAAGCTGCTCGCCAACCTGAGTAATGCCGACAAGGTCTTTGCCTTTATATAAGGCCGCTTGCTCAAACGTGCGACCGTCGTCAGTTGACTTAAGTAACACCCCATTGTTTTGGGCTATATAAATCGTGCCATCGGCTAACTGATGAAATTTATTAACACTGTAGTTATTGTCCAACGTTACTTGCTGCCACGTACCACCCTTATCAGTAGAGCGAAATACATTGCCACGTAAACCGCCAACCAAGATAGTTTCGCGCTTGGTCATTAACGCACTAAAAAATGAGCCGGCGTAAATGTCGCCCAAACGACGCCAGTTTTGTCCCATATCATCTGACAACGCAATTAATCCCAGCTCGCCAACCATCAGTAATTGCTGATCGTTTAACGCAATGACCTGATTAAAATGCGGTAAAATTGACGCTATTTCGAACTGATATTCTTCTTCACTTTCAAGTTTAACTTCTTGTAAATAGTCAATGTCGTCTTGGGGTAACAAGCTCATCAAAAACTGCTGCTGCCATTGCTGGCCACCGTCATTGGTTGAAAAATACAAACCATATGCCCCAACGGCTATTCCTTGGCGCGCATTGGCGAAATACACGTCTAGCAGTGGCCGATCTAATGAAGGAATATATTGTTGCAGCTGCCATGAGTTACCACCATCGGCAGTTGTTACAATAGTAGCGTCGTGACCCACTACCCATGCTGTATTTTTGTCGCCCCAACTAATATCAGTTAATAACACGTTAACGGGTACTGCCGCTTGCTGCCACTGCTGGGCGTTACGGCTTAAAATGGTGCCGCGATCCCCAACGGCTAAGGTATGTTCCTCAGTGGTACTGATTGCCATTATCGGCGCTGTTGCGGCCAGTCTAACTGTTTGGGCAGCTACCGAGCCTGATTCTATAGCCGCTTGCGCCGTACTGGTTAAACACAAGGCCAAAGTGAGTGATGTAAACTTGTTACTCATATATACGATTCCTCTTCACTAGCTGCTACGGTAACCATCATAACAATAGCTGTTCAAGCATGGTTATGTGGTGCTAACTAGCTAAATGTCAACTTACAATAAATTGACAACGACCAATTTATACCTAGTGGTATTATACATCGGACCTAAAGTCCTAATTTTTATGATGCTTCTAAACATGCGTTTGAACATCCGCTATGAACCTAAAAAAGCCGGTCGAAACCGGCTTAGTGTGCTTAGCGGCGACCCGCTCGTCGTAATGCTTGCGGGGTAAAATCTTTGTCCTTTAATGGCGCATCGAAATTAAACATTTTGTCATTGTTGTCCAAGCCAATCGCGATATATCGACGTGACTGGAAGTCGTGGAAGACTTCAAGTGTTGACCACGACACTGGTACTTCGTAATAGTTTAACTCATGTGCCATAGCTACCCGATAAAGTTGATCGCGGTTATCATATATATCGGCGATTGATACTTGCCAATTATCTTCGTCAATAAAGAAAACGCGTTTCTTATACGTGTGGCGCATGCCCTCTTTTAACGTCGCTTCAACTTGCCAAACACGGTGCTTTTCGTAACGCACGAAGTCTTGGTTTAAATGGCCCGGTTGCAGTAAGTCGTCATAATCAACATCTTTGGCATGTAACTTATAAGAGTTATACGGGATGTATATTTCTTTTTTACCAACTAATTTCCAGTCATAACGCGATGGTGAGCCATTATACATGTCAAAGTCATCGGTGGTTCTTAAGCCGTCAGACGCAGTACCCGGCGTATCAAATGCAACATTGGGTGCACGACGTACACGACGCTGGCCAGTATTATAAGTCCAGGCTTTACGCGGCTCCGAGTTTTGGTTAAGCGTTTCATGTACCAGTAGTGACGTACCGGCTAAACGTGCTGGTTGGGTCACCGTTTGTCTAAATAAGAAGATGTTGTTATCTTCCGTTAGTTTTTCTGCTGTCATTCCCGGCTGGGTATATTTAAAGCTGATAATGTTTTTCATCTTTATAACCGTAAAATCACCGGAAGCAGTTGGCGCTGCTTGTGATGCTCTGGTATCAACATTGACACCGCGATAGCGGGTAATATGATTCCAAATAACTTCTAAACCCGTTTGCGGAATAGGAAATGGAACGCCCATAATGGCGTTTTTAAGACCATTACCGCCGAGGATAACTTCAGCTTCTGTCGCATTCTTTTTAGTGGCGGCATACACATGCGCAGGCACTGATGCACTACGACGTGTCGGGTAAATGTTCATTTTAAAGCTATCAGGGTAAGACTCAAATAATTTGATCTGACCAGCAGTTAAATTATCTTTATATTGCAAATAGTTGTCTTTAGTTAAGGTCATTAGCACTTGGTCGCTCGCGAAAGGATCAACATGGTGCTGACCCTTAACATAACCGGCAACAGGTTTAATGATACCACCGGTCCAAGCAGGAATAGAGCCATCTGCATTCGCCGCAGCGATAGCGCCCGATGGCGTCAAGGTAGTGCCAAGTTGTTGAGCTTGTTGCTCTGATACTTTAGCGGTTGCCGCTTGCGTAATTAATGCCAACGATACTGCTGAAATGAGTGTGAGTTTTTTCATATTATTATTCACCCGTTATATTGAATATTTGATGCTAAATGATGCAAAGTCTTTGTCTTCCATTGCGTTTATCGTACCTTTGCCACCCCAGAATGCATTGTAGCCAACGGTTGCTGACCAACGGTTTTGGTAATCAAAAGTAAGTGACGCGCCAATCGATTTCGACCCTTCTGTAAATAAGTAAATTGGGTCAGGGGTAATACCATCAACATCGTGCGAGAAAACCAGTTGAGTTGAAGCGTTAACGCCTGAAAAAATATTATTATGTTCGGTTTTTAGCACTAGGCGATAACCCCAAGCAAAATCGGTTGGGAATGGGTTAGTTTCAGGACCATTATGGGTCGCTAAAATGACCGACTCAAGACCTTCGTAGCTTGCAGAACGTGATGTACCTGGTCCATTTAAGCGTAACTCTTCTGGGTTTGGCATACCATGGATCCACACACCACCGACTTCAGCAAAAACGATCAGGTTGTCGGCGCCAAGTGTTGGCCCAAACAAGTGCGTAAAGTTAATTTGTGCCTGTGTGGTATCTAATAATACATAACCGTCTGCAACGCCGCCAGGATCAACGGTGTCCATTTGCGAAATACCTTCATAGAAACAGCGCGCGTCAGCTTGAACTGCAGCATCAGCACAAGTTAATGACGTGCCATTTATCGCATTATAAGAAGCGGCTGCTGCGTTCGCTAATTGTTGTGGCATAGCCGCAAATAACAATTCAACATCATCAATTTGCAATGGCTCATCTACCCGGTGAGCAATTTCACCCGCGACTGAAGTATTACCAATCGTGGTATTAAAACTAAAACCATAGAGTTTAATATCCTCAGGGTAAACGATTTTCGCTTTGGAGAATGACTCTAGATTATTAACTACATCAGCATCAATAACACCACCTGTAGCGTCTAGTGTAACTAACGTCGTGATATCGGCGAAAAGGGCTTGGTTGGTGAAATTAGCAGCTTGACCAGAAATAATTGGACGGCGGCTATGGTAATTCATGTGGTAAAAACCAAATTCGGTATCTTCCACAAAATAAGAAAACTTTATCCCATATTGACCGTCATCGTCAGCTTCTTCAGTGTCTACTTTAAGTGTTACCTTGGTTGGGTAAGCCAACATCGCAGATACTTGATCTGCTGCTGTCATTCCCGGAGTTTGTAAAATTTTACTTAAATTAACCATTTCTGAAACGATAAAATCAAGATCAATATCTGGATTACCACTAAACCCTAATTGAACAGCATTAAACTGGCCGCCCTCACTGACAAAATCGTTACTCGCAAAATAAGTACCACCAACCGGAACGACAATGGGTTCCCATTGGTATTGGTAAAACAGTTCCATCGACAAGTTATCGGTTAAACCAGCCGAGAAAGACACCATGCCTTGAGGAATAAACGCTTCTTTAAGTTCAGCGCCAGGCGTGCGTAAACGGCCAACATCGACAGCGTTGATTGAAGAGATGCCATGAGAAATAAGTGCGCTTTCGCCCCAGCTTATTACTTGTTGGCCAACGCGGAATGACACAGGCACATCGCCCCAGTCATAATCAGCGGTAACATAGGCATCGAGTAAACGAATGTCAGAACAAGCAGTATCGGCTGCGTCATCATCACGACAAACGTCGATTGAACGTTCAGTATCCGTACCAATGTCTAACTCGCGGGTATAATTAAGCGCAGAATCGAGCGCAAAATCTTTATAATACATGCCGCGGACAAACAGCCCATAGTTACGATATGACAAATCGAGTTCGTGCAAACCTTTTAGGGTTTGACTAAAAGCATCACCTTTGGCCCAAGCCAAATTGGCTAAATCACCATTGGTTGAATAACCACCATCTTTGGCGAAGATCTCACTGCTTAAGTATTTGGTATTGCCAAAGGCGGTGTAGTTGGACCAGTCTAATCCATTATTAGGATTATTTGACTTACCTATTAGGTTATCGTAATCGCGACTTTCGGTGCGCCATGAGATGCCAGCAGAAAACGTCGAGTCAAAACTTCCTTCAATTTCACCCCAGTTGATACTGACAGCATGGGCTGCAGGTATCGCTAGCGTACTAAGCGCAATGCTGATACCCGCGGCTAAGACAGACTTGTTAAAAACATTCATTTTATTCATCTCTGCTTCCCGTAATTATTTTTGTTATTGTTTTTGTAGTTAGATTACATAACTCCGTTGATATATATATAATTGTTACCGCAATCACGCTGCTGTAGCAACCACTTATTTCACCATTGAACCAGCGAAAAACCATTAGAGTAATACACCTAATTAATTTTTAACATTTTTAACATTTAATAACAAGTATATGTGAGTGCTTATTTGGATATTAGTCGGCCGCTTTCTCTAATAACAAGCGACAGGTCGACCTCTTTCGAGTTGTTTGATTTTAATACAAAGCCAAAATAAGGCTATTTGTGCGTCGGCTGTTTAATAATATTAACGTCAAGTGGTCGAATTAGTGCCGTAAAGCAATAGGCTTGGTCAGAGAATCTTTTTATGCTAGTTTTTGCTAATGAGTGGACAGAAAACTGTTTGATAGACGTTGCTGAGGAACCCTAACCTGCATTTATGATTAGAAGGTTGTCGGTACTGGTGAGTAAAATAGCTAAAACAACTTGATCTTATATTGAGCCCCCAGATAAATAATGGATTAATCTGTTAAATAACAGGCATAAAAAAGACCACAAACTCGATAAGTTTGTGATCTTTAGGCAATCGAAAATTACCGAGCAAAAAGCGCGGTGGTTATGCCTCTTCGTTATGTAGGTCTATATTGGTTATTTCAGCACTGCCCTGTGGATCTTTGGCAGTATCATTACGTAGACCTGTTACTCGGTCTAAATAACTTTGGCTAATATCACCGGTAACGTAATTACCATTAAATACTGACGTTTCGAATTGACTAATAGATTTGTTATCCCTACCAACTGCTTCAACTAAGTCAGAAATATCTTGGAAAATTAGCGCATCAGCGCCGATTAACTTGGCGACTTCATCAACTTCTCTCCCGTGAGCAATTAGCTCATTGGCTGTAGGCATGTCGATGCCGTAGACATTAGGGAATCTTATTTCAGGTGCTGCTGAGGCAAAATACACTTTAGCCGCGCCAGATTCACGAGCCATGTCGATGATTTGTTCCGAAGTCGTGCCACGCACAATTGAGTCATCAACTAATAAGACATTTTTACCCGCAAATTCACTGGCAATAGCATTGAGTTTTTGTCTAACAGATTTACGGCGCATCACCTGGCCTGGCATGATAAAAGTACGACCAATGTAACGGTTTTTAACAAAACCCTGACGGTATGGAATGTTTAATTCGTCGGCAATTTCAAGCGCAATGTCACACGATGTTTCTGGAATTGGGATCACCACATCGATGTCTAAGTCTTCCCACTGCTTGGCTATTTTCTTGCCCAGCGCCCGTCCCATATTTAACCGCGCCTGATAAACAGAGATGCCATCAATAAATGAATCAGGACGAGCGAAATATACGTATTCAAAGATACAAGGAGAAAAACTTGGATTTTCAGCACACTGCTTACTATGCAGTTGACCTTTATTATCAACATAAATGGCTTCGCCAGGCCCAATATCACGGGTAAAGCTAAAACCGAGTGTATCAAGGGCAACACTTTCTGAAGCTACCATGTACTCAGTTTTATCGCCCGCCTGACGTTGCCCAAGCACTAGAGGTCGAATCCCAAAAGGGTCACGAAATGCCACCATGCCGTGGCCAATAATAAGGGCAACCGCTGCATAGGCGCCTTTAACCAGACTATGAGTACGTGCTACGGCTTTAAATACGTCATCCGCTTTAAGTTCCATCGCTGGACTAACCGATAACTCGTGAGCAAAGACATTAAGCAAAATCTCAGAATCAGAGTTGGTATTAATATGACGGCGCGCCACATTAAACAAATAATCTTGCAGTTCTTCGGCGTTGGTCAAGTTACCATTATGTGCCAGTGTGATCCCAAAAGGTGAGTTCACGTAAAATGGTTGCGCTTCAGCTGAAGTAGAAGTACCCGCAGTAGGATAACGAACATGTCCAATGCCCGTCGTGCCCTGTAGGCGCTGCATGTGTTTCGCTTGAAAAACGTCTCTAACCAAGCCGTTGGCCTTGCGTAACCGGAAATTGCCATTATCGACAGTACAAATACCCGCGGCATCTTGACCACGATGCTGTAACACAGTTAATGCATCATAAAGAGCTTGGTTGACCGCCGAATAAGCAACAACACCAACAACACCACACATAGTAATTCCTCTCTCGAATCTAGTTTCGAGTATAATTTAAGCGCCTTGGTTTAGGCACTTGGATTTGGTAAAAAACTCGAGTTTTGCTTGAGGTACTCGAAGAACCATTCAATAACCACGCTAAACTCAGATATTAACTGAGACTGACGCCACCATTGTGTATTTGAGAATGTCGTAAACGAATCAATAGCAAATAATAGTGCAGCAACAATCAGTACCCCTCTAATACCCCCAAACACTAATCCTAAAACTCTATCAGTACCTGACAGCCCAGTTTTTATGACCAATTGACCGATAATATAATTAACGATCGCGCCCAATATTAAGCAACTGATAAATAGGGTCACTACTGCAACGCCATTACGGAGCATTTGGTCGTTGATTTGGGTAAAGTAAACAGCTAAATCACTATAAAATTGGCTGGCAACGAAAAATGCAATCACCCAAACGACCAGCGACAACGCTTCTTTAACAAAGCCACGCGTTAAACTGATCAATGTCGATAATCCAATGATGATCAGTATCGCATAATCAACCCAAACTAAAGCCATAAGTGTGACACCGTTAACGAATTTGCGCGAATTCTACCAAGATTTTTTGAAATTTCTAGCATAAATTTACCTATTTTGTGGAACTGGTGAGACTTTGATTATTTTTCAGTCGGATTATAGGCTGTGATGTAGCCAGATTCATTAATTGCTGCTTTAAGCTTCGGTTGTAGCAGCGTCAATTTTGTTTTGTTGGTTGAAGGGCCGACATAGACTTTACTGATATCGCCTTTTTTCGGCTTAGCTGGCACGCTAAACGCAGTAAAGCCTTTGCTACGTAATTTCACCAACAAAGATTTTGCATTAGCGGGGTCGTTAAAACTGCCCACTGCAATAGCCCAAGCACTAATCGCCGGTTTAGTCGGTGGTTGCTTACGCCAAGTTACCGCTTTTTGTTTAGGCACTGCTGATGTAGCAACCACAGGGCTCTTGCTCAAAGCCGCTGGTTTAGATTGAGCGCTAGCCGTGAGTTGTTTGAGCTGGGTCTCTTTTTTATCATCAACTTTAACAACAGTCTCAACGGTCGAGCTATTGACAGATGCAGATGGATTTTTAACTTCTGGGGTATTGGTATCAATGGTTGAATATTGTGGTGCTGAAACTTGCTGTGATGGCTCAACCTTGTTTATCTCAACAGCTGTTGCGACAGGTTTGACAGGTATGGTGACAAATTGGGTGCTCGTTTGTTGTTTTTTACCATCTAGAATATCGGGAAGAAAAATAATTGCCAAGGCAAAAATGACAACAGTGCCAACAACACGGTTTTTTATTTGATCGGTCAAGGTCAAAATCCTTTAACTCGCCGGCACATTCGTAGGAGGGAGGCCAGCACTAAATTTAATACCATAGGATAATGTAATTAACCCCAAAAATCTAGTTTTGCCCGTTATAGATAGCCGCCTAAGGCGGCTATTCTATGATATGAAAACGGTAATTTAATTAGTGACTTAAAACTTCTGAAACCGTAAAAAATGAACCAAAAACCAAGATTAAATCATCGGGATTAGCCTGCTGTTTAGCTTCAACTAGCGCATCACTAACACTTGAGTAACACCCTGCGACAGTATCCGTTGCAACATGGTTAGCTAGCTGTTTACCCTTAGCACCACGTGCACAATCCAAATCTGCAAAATACCAGTGATCAATTTGGGGCGCAACAACGCTAAGGGTCGACTCACTATCCTTGTCTCCTAACATCGCACACACACAATGGACCTTAGCAAAGGTCTGTTGTTTAACCCAATGGGCAAGGTACTCCCCCGCCTGCGGGTTATGCGCAACATCAAGCACAACCTCGGGACTTGAGGCGATTGATTGTAAGCGTCCTGGTAAACCCGTATTAGCAATAACTTGTCGCATCGTTTGCTCGTTCAACGATAAATTAAGTACTTCAAAGACCGCGATGGCCGTAGCAGCATTGGTCATTGGTAACTTAGTGTTTGGCAGTGACGATTTAGTATTGCTAGTGCTATGCCAAGTCCAACTATCATTGTCGACCCTAAAATTAAAGTCTTGCCCTTTATAAGCAATTTGACAATTGAGTTGCTGTGCATGATTTTGCAAACTATTGGGCGGATTTGGCTCGCCACAGACAACGAGCTGGTTTGCTCTAAATATTCCCGCTTTTTCAAAACCAACTTGCTCAACAGTATCACCTAACCAAGCTTGATGATCCAAAGCTATCGACGTTATCACGGCAACGTCAGCGTCGACAATATTGGTCGAGTCGAGCCGCCCGCCCAGCCCTACTTCTAAAATTAAGTAGTCAACGTCATGGTCGCTCATTAATTTAAGTGCGGCTAAGGTATTAAACTCAAAATAAGTCAGTTCAGTATCACCACGCCCATGATTAACGTAACGCAATGCGTCAACGTGATAATTATCGGCCAATTCCAAGCCGTTAATCCTGACACGCTCGTTATAACGAATAATGTGCGGTGAACTAAAGACTCCAGTAGTCGCCCCAGTGGCCAAGATCATTCGCTCTAGAAAAGCACAGGTTGAGCCTTTGCCATTGGTACCAGCAACTAACACGATCTTACCGCGCGGGGCTAAAAGTCCCAATTGCTCGGCCACTTTTTTAACCCGAGACAAACCAAGTTCAATGTCGCTCGGATGGATAGATTCTAAATAGCAAAGCCAGTCATTTAATGACTGGCTTTGAACGGAAAAATTTGACATATATTTTTCTTTTATTGATTGCGGTTAGTCGCTGTTATTCAACTTCTTCTGCAACTGCAACATGATGAGTCATTTTAGCCAGTAAACGCGCAACGGTATTACGCATTTCTCTGCGGTCAACAATCATGTCGATAGCGCCTTTTTCTAACAAGAACTCACTGCGCTGGAAACCTTCAGGTAATGTCTCACGAACGGTCTGCTCAATCACCCGTGGGCCAGCAAAACCAATCAGTGCTTTAGGCTCTGCGATATTAACGTCGCCTAACATCGCAAGACTGGCAGATACACCACCCATAGTGGGATCCGTTAGCACCGAGATATAAGGTAAACCACGCTCGCTCATCCGGTGCAATACCGCACTCGTTTTTGCCATTTGCATTAACGACATTAATGCTTCTTGCATCCGCGCTCCACCACTGGTAGAAAAACAGATTAGTGGCATGTTGTGCTCTAAACATTGCTCTGCAGCAGCGACAAAACGCGCGCCAACAACCGAAGCCATAGAACCACCCATAAAGGCGAATTCGAAAGATACCGCGGCAACAGGCATGCCTTTAAGCGTGCCTGACATTGCAATTAGTGCATCTTTTTCGTTACTTGACTTTTGCGCAGCAGAAATACGATCTTTATATTTTTTAGTATCTTTAAATTTGAGTAAATCTTTAGGCTCAAGGTCTGCGGCCAATTCGGTCATCGAGTCATAATCTAAAAATGACGTTAAACGAGCGCGTGCTGAAATACGCATGTGGTGATCACACTTTGGACACACTTCGAGACTACGTTCTAGTTCAGCACGGTATATAATCTGATCACAACCACCACATTTGCTCCATACCCCTTCAGGAATACTGGCACGGCGTTGGCTTGCGATGCCTGTCGGCAGCATTTTTTCTATTTTTTCTATCCAGCTCATAAATCTTGTCCCATGAATAACTTAAATATCATTAAATGTCAGTCTTGCATAATAGCTAGTAGTTTAGGTGATTAACGTAAAAATTGCTCAATAATGTAGCAATGCACCTAAGACGACTTAATAATGAGAAATATTAATAATATTGATCATCTGGCGACATTAAAACACAGTCTTAACGCCATTAAAAATAAAAACTGGTCTTACCCTTGGCAGAGCCCCACACAGCGTTAAGATGTTGGTTTTATGTTACAAAAATAGAGGCCCTATTTGCGGGGTCGGTAAATCAAACTCTGCGGGATAATCCACCGCTACCAGATACAAACCGCCAGGCTTAGAAGTAGCAGGCGCAATTGCCCGATCTTTGGCCAGTAGGATCTCACAGATATAGTCAGGATGTTGTTCGCCCTTACCTACCTCTATTAATGAACCGACAATATTTCGGACCATGTGATGCAAGAAACCATTGGCTTTAGCATCAATAATAATAAAATCACCTTGGCGTTTGATGTCTAGGTGATGAATTGTTCTTACCGGTGAATGTGCTTGACAATGCTTAGCTCGGTAAGAAGTAAAGTCGTGCTCACCTATCAGCAAATCGGCACCCTGCTGCATCAATTTTTCGTCGAGCGGCTGATAATAATGACTTAAGCCTTTTGCCAAGATAGCCGGACGCAATTGTGAGTTACACAATATATAGCGATATCGTCTTGCTGTCGCACTGAAACGGGCATGAAATTCTTCGGGAACATTTTTGAACCAGCGTACTGAGACCGAATCAGGTAACAACGCATTAATGCCCAGTGTCCAGGCTGAGTCTCTTCTGTGCGCCGTAGTATCAAAATGAACCACTTGACCCGTGCCATGGACTCCACAATCAGTTCGGCCAGCGCAATGGACTCTGATCGGTTCATTGGCGACCTTTGATAAGGCTTCTTCTAACACCTGTTGCACAGAGATAACATCGCTTTGACGTTGCCAGCCGTAATAGCGCGAGCCATCGTATTCAATTCCTAAAGCTATCCGCATAATTTTTACGTACCAAAATATAATCACAAGTTAAATGCTTAGTCGGTATTTACTGGTGTAAACGATACTAAGCTAACAAAGTCGCGTAGTGTAACATAGTGAATTTAGCTTGTGACCAACCGCGGAGCAATCAAACTGACATTGACTCTATGCTGTAATTAATCAAGTTGCAGCTATTGTGATCTCTTAAAACTCTGAATAACCAAAGGTCACAGCAATAAAGGGTCTGCAACCGATCTTAGCTTTTACTTAACTATCGACAAAATCACGGTTTAAGTTAATTATCGGCGACTTCAGCCTTAACATGTTCAGCAAACCCAGTGCCAGCCTCAAGATAAAAATTGTAGGTTGAGTGAACGCCAAGACGTTCAAGTTCTTGTTGCTGATCGGGATAGTTGGCAATAGCAGTAACCTGACCAGAAAATCCCGAGGCATTTAGTTGTTCTAACGCCAGCAGATTTTGCACATGTTTGGGCATCGCCAGCATAATAACTTTGACACTTGAATGGTTAATACGCTGCCAAAAATCTGGATCTGTCGCGTCGGCCACTATGACAAAACGCCCACGCTTTGCATGCCTTATTACGCTTTCAGGATTAATGTCGACGCCGGTAACCAATTTTGGATAGGTTTGCGCGATCGTTTCATAGGCACCGGTGCCTATTCGTCCCATGCCAAAAATTAATATTTGGGCATCACCGAGGTTAACCGGCATTTCCTCGCTTAAGCGCTTATCCGTTTCATAATTTAATAACCAATGTTCAGCTTTAACATACAAAGTGTTGGCATGGGTATTTAAAGGCGATGCAATGATAAAGCTCAATGACAAGGCAATAGCAAGCACAGCTAACCACTCAGGTGAAATCCATAAATTGGTTGCCGCTAATGCGCAAACGATTAAACCAAACTCACTGAAATTAGCTAACGAAAATGCACTTAATAAGGATGTTCTCGCGCGTAACTTAAATATATTAGTCAGCACATAATACAACAGGACTTTTATCGGTAATATCGCCATTAACAACAACGCAATTAATAACGCTTCAACCGTTAAATTGGCATTGAGGCCAATGCTCAGGAAAAAGCCAACTAACATAAGGTCTTTAAAGGTTAACAATGATTTGGCTAATTCTTTGGCTTTATTATGCGGCGCAAATATCATCCCGATAATTAGCGCACCAAGGTCACCTTTCAAACCAGCAAACTCAAACGCCTGGTAGCCAATTAACAAGGCAAAGAAAAAACCAAACAACGGTAATAACTCACCATGCTTGGAGCGGTTAAATATCCAATAAAACAATGGACGAATTAGCGGTAAGACTATCAGTAACACCAAGGCCCAGATGTTGGGCACTTTACCGGTGCTGATCGCTAAAAATATCACGGCAAATACATCTTGCATCACTAATATTCCAATCGACACTTTACCATGTAGACTGTTCATCTCCCCGCGTTGCTCTAATACTTTGACCGCGAATACGGTACTGGAAAAGCTAAATGCAAACCCTAGCAACATGCAGGTTTCAAGCGACAAATCGACAAATAATGGTAAGCCTAACAATCCCATTAATTGCATAAAGGCACCAAATAGTGCCGTACTGACAATGAGATGGAGGCTAGCAGGCGCCCAAACATGAGTTTTAGTTAAGTTACTCACTCTTAGTTTTAAACCGATACTAAATAACAGTAACGTTACCCCTAGCCCAGCGATATTCTCCAGCAGTGCTGTGCTTTGATATCCCGTAAGATTGAGAATAAAACCAGCGGCTAGAAAGCCTATTAGCGGCGGTAATTTAAATAAATGTAGGATAAAACCACAGACAAACGCGGTTGAAAAAAAGATAAGTTCCATAAAATAATATCAATAATTAATTTGTAAATATGTTAACTAAATCATTAGCTTTTATACAGTAAAAAAGAAAGGAACATATAAATAGCTGGTTATATGCGTGGATTTATTGATTTGGATTATAACTAAGAGCTCGGCTGAGACAACCGAGCTCTTTATTACCAACACGTATTGGTATAACTCAAAGCTAACTTAACGTTAATCGAGCGACTTTATAACAACAGCCGTGCCCATACCACCACCAATACAAAGTGACGCAAGGCCAAGCTTATTACCGCGTTTTTTCATTTCGTGCAACAAGGTAACTAAAATTCGATTACCCGAAGCACCCAGCGGATGTCCAAGTGCAATAGCACCACCGTTGACATTAGTACGTTCAACTAAGGCTTCCAGTGTCTCATTATGATCAGTACAAAGTTGCTTCATCACACCAAGCGCCTGAGCGGCAAAAGCTTCATTTAATTCTAACAACTCAATATCTTGTAGTGATAAATTGGCGTTGCTCAGTGCTTTCGCTACCGCGGGTACTGGACCTAGTCCCATTACAGATGGGTCGATGCCTGCTTGCGCATAACTTAAGATCTCAGCAATAGGTTTTAGACCATATTTAGCAACGGCTGCTTCACTGGCTAACAGAATAGCTGAACCGCCGTCATTTAAACCTGATGCATTTGCTGCCGTGACCGTGCCATCTTTTTTAAATGCCGCACGCATTTTAGCTAAGCCTTCGCTAGTCGCATCAGCTTTAGGATACTCATCGGTCTCGAAAGTATTTGTTTTACGACGGACGGTAACTTCAACAGGCACAATTTCGTCGGCAAATCTGCCAGACTCAACCGCACTAACCGCGCGCAATTGGCTTTGCAACGCAAACTTATCTTGTTCTTCGCGGCTAACGCCAATTTTTTCTGCGACATTTTCTGCCGTAATACCCATGTGGTAATCATTGAAAACATCGGTTAGGCCATCGGTAATTAACGAGTCGCTAAGTTCCAAATTACCCATTTTACTACCAAATCGAATATCAGAAGTCACTACATATGGGTAACGAGACATGTTCTCGCCACCACAAGCGACTACAAGCTCAGCATCGCCTGCTTTGATGTGTGCAGCACCATCCATCACAACTTTCATGCCACTACCACAGATCATATTAACGGTATAAGCTGGCACTTCAACTGGAATGCCTGCGGCAATCGCAGCTTGACGTCCAGGGCCCATACCTTGACCCGCAGCTATCACATTACCCATGATGACTTCGTCAATAGCAGATGCATCAACGTTTGCCTGAGTTAACACACCTTTAATTGCTGCTGCAGCGAGCTGAGGAGCAGCAACAGACTTCAAGGCACCACCGAATGTTCCAATAGCGGTACGTTTTGCAGCTACTATATATACTTTACTCATTACTAAACCCTTCTATTTATTTTAATAGATATTTGATTACTGAAAAAAGATGAAAATCGTTGACCTAAGCACTAAGGCTAGTGCATGTATTGGCCGCCGTTGATGTTTAGTGTTTCACCTGTGATAAAACCGGCTTCATCGCTGGCCAAATAGCCAACTGAATTGGCGATTTCGTCAGGCGTTGCTAAACGACGTTGCGGGATTTGAGCTTTGATCGATTCTAATATTTCATCTTTAAGTGCTGTAACCATAGGAGTTGCGGTATATCCTGGAGCAACCGTATTGGCGGTAACACCGTAGCGAGCAGACTCAAGCGCTAACGACTTGGTAAACCCGATCATGCCAGCTTTAGCCGCTGCATAATTCGCCTGACCAAATTGGCCTTTTAAACCATTAATTGACGTGATGTTGATAATGCGGCCGCTACCTTGTTCACACATAGGTTGGAACAAGGGTTGTGTTACATTAAACATGCTGTTTAGATTGGTATTGATAACATCATTCCACTGCTCAATATTCATTCGCTTAAATGGCACGTCGCGAGTAATGCCAGCATTGTTAACTAAAACATCAACCCGGCCATAAGTTTCAAGCACCGATTTTAAGACCGTTTGACACGCTTGAGTATCACATACATCGAGAGCTAACGGTTTTAACGTATCAGTCTCGTATGCTTGCTCTTCAAGCCATTTACTAGCGACATCTTCTTTGCCCGGACGGTGCGTTGCTAGCACTGTGTAGCCATCTTGTACTAACCGACGACAGATTGCTGTTCCTATTCCACCCATAGCACCGGTGACTAATGCAATTTTCTTCTCAATCATGGTATCGGCCTCCCAGCCAGTTTGTAGTAAATCCTTAACAACGACTTATACGGTCGTTTGTTACTCATTTGAAAAATATTTATTCAGTGTTTTCTAAATAAAGTTGCTTTGGTCATCTGTTAGGCATTAACTCCATGTTAAGGGCCTAACAGATGTTGGTTACAGATTATCTCCCGCTCTTAACACGGGGTCTGGCTATGTAATTTATAAAAATAGTTGTCAAATTATGAATACTGTTCGTTACATTTTAATGACAATAATTTGAATATGGAACGTCAGACATCAAAATTATCGCAACAGTAATTAGCAGCAGTTATCGGCAGTTTATTTGCCGCATCTAGCGATCTTTCGCCTGATTAACACCGTAAAATCTATAAACAATAAATATGATTATAACGATGCAGCGGATGGTTAATATGCTGCTAATGTCTAATACAGATGTATATTGAACATTAAACAACGCTTTGGCCTATTTAATAACTACTATAATATTAAACGTGACCAAAAAAACAGCCTAATGGCTGAAATAATTAAATTTTTTTATTTATTTTATGGTTTACTTTCAATCGAAATAGGAGTTGACGAGTATATTTTTGATTATAAATGGCTGGGTTTATGTGTTTTATAGGGATGTAATAGCTAATATATCCCGTAGTATTTTAAGTACTACGAGATATTATACGGCGAGAGTTAACTAGTTTTTTTCAAGTTTCATCATTAGTTTACGCGCTTCTTTTTGCTGCTGCTTGTCGCCTAATAATTCTATTTGTTCAAGCATTTCTAGCGCACTGTCATGGTCATCAATTTCTAAATATGCACGTGCTAGGTCAAGTTTTTTAGAAGAATCATTGGGATCGACATCGACGTCAACATGTTCACCCACAGGCATTACCTCAGGGAACTCATCAAGGCCAATATCTAAATTTACGTTGTCGTACGGTTCGGTCTTATTCTCTGAGCTCGCAGAAGCGTCAAGTAACTTATCGATATCGATATAACTATTTTCTTGCTCAAATTTGTCAAGTTGCGCACTAAGTTGCTGTTCTTTTATTTCGCTTGCGACTGCAATTGCTTCATCTGGCGATAAGGTTGAGGCAAGAATTTCATCTAACTGATTCAACTCAGCAACGCTACTACTTGCTGTCTGACCGGTGTTCGTCGCTGAAGAACCGATCATTTGGTCAAGCGCGTTAACTAAATGCTGTGCTGCACCAGTGTCCATTAACGAGTCTTGCTCATCTCTCGTTATTAAGTAAGGTTGCTCTATAATGTCAGCATTATAAATGGCACTTGCCGTTGCAGGATCAAGCGGAGCTGGTACTAAATCAGCTTGATCGGTAAAACTAGCAGTATCGTTGAGCGACTGTTCAAGGTTGGTAATGTCATCATCTTCAGCAGTTTCTGACAGCTCAGTACTAATATCAGATAATTGATCAGCTTGGGCCAACAAGGCATCGATATCATCAAGGTCATCTAGTTCTATGGCGTCAGCTTGCTCTTCGTCTGGGCCAGTCAAATCATCCGTTGCAGCTAATAAAGCGTCGATATCATCAAGGTCGTCTAGTTCTATGGCGTCAGCTTGCTCTTCGTCTATGTCAGTCACGTCATCAGTTTCAGCTAACAGAGCATCGATATCATCAAGGTCGTCTAGTTCTAAGGGGTCAGCTTGCTCTTCGTCTATGTCAGTCAAATCATCCGTTGCAGCTAATAAGGCGTCGATATCATCAAGGTCGTCTAATTCTATGGTATCTGCTTGCTCTTCGTCTGGGTCAGTCAAATCATCCGTTGCAGCTAATAAAGCGTCGATATCATCAAGGTCGTCTAATTCTATGGTATCTGCTTGCTCTTCGTCTATGTCAGTCAAATCATCCGTTGCAGCTAATAAAACGTCGATATCATCAAGATCTTCTGCGACTGTGGCATCGGCTTGTTGTTCAGCTTTATCAGTCAAATCGTCCGTTGCAGCTAATAAGGCGTCGATATCATCAAGATCTTCTGCGACTGTGGCATCGGCTTGTTGTTCAGCTTCATCAGTAAAATCATCCGTTGCAGCTAATAAGGCGTCGATATCATCAAGATCTTCTGCGACTGTGGCATCGGCTTGTTGTTCAGCTTCATCGGTCAAATCATCCGTTGCAGCTAACAAAGCATCTATATCATCAAGATTTTCTGCGACTGTGGCATCGGCTTTTTGTTCAGCTTCATCGGTCAAATCATCAGTTTCGGCCAATAACGCATCGATATCATCAATATCAACCGCAGTAGCGGCATCTGTTTGTTCTTCGCTCGTTTCAACTAGCTGATCAGTTTCGGCCAATAACGCATCGATATCATCAATATCAACCGCAGTAGCGGCATCTGTTTGTTCTTCGCTTGGTTCAACTAGCTGATCAGTTTCGGCCAATAACGCATCGATATCATCAATATCAACCGCAGCAGCGGCATCTGTTTGTTCTTCGCTTGGTTCAACTAGCTGATCAGTTTCGGCCAACAACGCATCGATATCATCAATATCAACCGCAGCAGCGGCATCTGTTTGTTCTTCACTTGGTTCAACTAGCTGATCTGTTTCGGCCAATAACGCATCGATATCATCAATATCAACCGCAGCAGCGGCAT
>Ga0209292_1000896_pt1 | contig 37915 bp, 30 predicted proteins | sample GOMGulsemesocosm_2_FD_184634 | JGI IMG/M metagenome (GOLD analysis project Ga0209292, IMG submission 184634) | Methane-oxidizing microbial communities from mesocosms in the Gulf of Mexico - GOM9C Gulf of Mexico (SPAdes) (version 2) | ecosystem: Environmental > Aquatic > Marine > Cold seeps...
CCTGCATACTTCTTCTTATTCATGGAAGCGATGGAAAAACAAGCACAGAGTTTAGGTTTTTCTGCCCAGGAAAGTCGCATGTTAGTTCAGCAAACCGCGCTTGGGGCTGCACAGATGGTAGCGCACAATGATGATGACATCAGCACTTTACGCGCCAATGTCACTTCAAAAGGCGGTGCCACTCATGCTGCAATTGAACAATTTAAACACGATGGAATGGAAGGAATGGTAAAAAATGCCATGAATGCCGCTATTGCTCGTGCTGAAGAGATGGCTAAATAATTCATTTCACTGTTTAAACTTAACATTAATTAAAGGAAACTCCATGGAAGCACTTATTTATTTGCTTAGATTCGCCTTCGACGCATTGCTAATGATTTTAATCATTCGTGTTTGGCTACAATGGGTTAAAGCCGACTTTTATAACCCATTAAGCCAGTTTATTGTCAAGGTAAGCAACCCACTGGTGGTACCGTTACGGAAAATCATTCCAGGGTTAGGGGGTATAGACTTAGCAACGGTATTAATTGCTTATGCTGTCGCTACGTTAAAATTTGTCACGCTCGCAGCACTTTCAGGTGAAAGTTTAGGTGTATTAGCCTTTTATATCGGCTTATTGGTGTTATTAAAACAAGCTGGTTTCCTACTGTTTGTAATTATGATTATCATGGCCATAATGAGTTGGGTTGTTCAAGGCTATAACGCGACATTAATGGTGCTTAGCCAATTAACAGAACCTTTTTTAAACCCTATTCGTAAAATAATTCCGAACATGGGTGGTTTAGACTTATCCATGTTAGTCGCATTTTTAGCGATGAATGTTATTAATATATTGCTGTCTAATTCTCTACCCTATTGGGCCGCTTTATAAGATTCAATACTTACCTTTTTAGCTTATCTTTTTTGACGGCTGTTCTATAATAAAAGAATACTATAGAGCAGCTATACACCTCTGTACCTTATGGGAGAGTCACATGAAAATATCAATCATTAAACTATTAATCGCGCTCAGCCTTAGCTTGTTTATGATGACCAGTGTTAACGCTGAGAACATGAAAAAATTAGGCTCGATGAATGTACATTATATGGCTATTGGGTCAACATTTTTTACGCCTGAAATTGCTAAGGTCTATGGTATTACGCGTAGTCGTTACAATGGTTTAATCAATATTTCAGTATTGGATAACAGCCAAGAAGGCACTCCGGCTAAAACCGTGAGTATTTCAGGTAAAGCCAAAAATAATTTAGGTCAGTTTAAAGACTTAGACTTTCAAGAAGTCAAAGAAGGTAATGCTATTTATTATCTTGCTCAGGTTAACTATCGCAATGAAGAAACACTTCATTTCGATATAATGATTAACGATGGCAAAGAAAAGCAGCAATTAAAATTTTCGCAAATATTTTATGTTGATTAACCTTTATGATGTTTTTTTAAGAATCAAAGAGCCTTAACAGGCTCTTTTTTTTATTGAAAAATCTTAGTAAAATCCCCCTATATATACCCGTCACCATTCAAGATGCATGTTTCAGAGCCATTGAGCGATTTCAATTCAAAGTGCAATAATGAAGAAATGGTTATTCAGGAGAATAGCTCCTGCATTCTCTAATAAGCTAGCTCTATATAGCGTCCTTCGATGTCACTGCAACGAAGAAGTGGTATTGCTAAAACGCTTCTATGATGGCTTTAACATGACTTTATGCTGCGGTAAATAATCAAAACAGAGAGTGACTATGTTGAAATTACTCTCCTTGCCTAAAAGCATATTAGTTCCTACTGAAATCGAGCACTTTGAATGGTAACGGGTATAAGATAGAATAGCGCGATAAGCGCCCCATCGATAAAACTCGAAACACTCACAGGTAATCCTCATGTCAAAAGTTGTACTAGCCACTGGTAATCAAGGTAAAGTTAAAGAATTAGCCCATTTATTGGCTGAGCAATCAATCGAAATAGTACCGCAAAGTGAGTTTGATGTTCCTGAAGTTGCCGAAACCGGCACTACCTTTGTAGAAAATGCCATCATTAAAGCTCGTCATGCAGCAAAAATTACCGGCTTACCCGCTATTGCTGATGACTCTGGTCTGGAAGTCGATGCGCTTAATGGTGCCCCAGGTGTCTATTCAGCCAGATACGCGGCGGATATCACTGAAGGTCAGCTTACTGATGATGATAATACCAACAAGTTACTCGCTGCGTTAATTAATACGCCTGATGAACAAAGAACGGCTCGTTTTCACTGTGTATTGGTTTATATGAAGCATGAAAATGATCCAACTCCAATTATTTGTCATGGAGTTTGGCAAGGGAGTATTTCAAGAAGTAAACAAGGTGAACAAGGCTTTGGTTATGACCCAATCTTTTGGCAAAACGATTTACAAATGTCTTCTGCGCAATTACCACGTGAAGTGAAGAATAAATTAAGTCATCGTGGTCAGGCGTTAGCAAAGTTAGTTGAAAAACTAGCTATGATTGCTTCCTAAAGTGAATTGAGCCTTTTATTTATGTTAGATACCTTAAAGAACCAGCCTCTTTCACTTTATATCCATATTCCATGGTGCGTGGAAAAATGTCCATACTGCGACTTTAATTCCCATGCCGTTAAAATTTCGATTCCCGAGCAAGAGTATGTAGCAGCTTTGATTGGGGACCTAGATGCCGATATTGCTCATTTTGGCTTAACCGAACGTCCTCTGCACTCAATATTTATTGGTGGCGGAACTCCAAGCCTATTTTCTGCCGACTCAATTAAAAGCATAATACAGCAAACCCTTAGCCGATTCTCTCATCAAGCTGATATAGAAATCACCTTAGAGGCAAATCCTGGTACTGTTGAAGCTGATAAATTTATTGGCTTTTTTGATGCGGGTGTTAACAGGCTTTCTATCGGCGTACAAAGTTTCTCCTCAGATAAATTAATTAAACTTGGCCGAATTCATGATAGTGGTCAAGCCAAGACAGCGGCAAAGTTAGCAACAGAAAGTGGCGTGACAAGTTTTAATTTAGACTTAATGCACGGCTTACCCAATCAATCAGTCGACGATGCTCTTGATGATTTAAAAACAGCTATCAGCCTAAACCCCAATCATATTTCTTGGTATCAGTTAACCATTGAACCTAATACCATCTTTCATTCTAAGCCACCCAAGTTACCTGTAGATGATATTTTATGGGATATTCAAGACCAAGGCGTAAAATTACTCAATGATGCGGGGTATCAGCAGTATGAGATTTCTGCATATGCCAAACCTGGCTATCAGTGCCAGCATAATTTGAATTATTGGCAATATGGTGATTACCTTGGCATTGGCTGTGGGGCTCATGGGAAAGTCACGGATAGTAAAACGCAGAAGATAATGAGGACGATTAAAGTAAAACACCCTAAAGGCTATTTAGATCCAAACCGTGATTACTTAGATCAGTTATCTGAAGTTGATGAAAATGAACGCCCTTTTGAGTTCATGATGAATCAACTAAGACTACACAGTGCTTTTAGTATTGAACAGTATCAGTCGAGTACAGGTCTTAATATAAACTCGATATTACCTTTACTGAACGTAGCAGTGCAAAGAAAGTTGATGGCTTGTGAAGTAATAGACAATAAAGAATATTGGCTAGTGACGCAAACAGGGCAAAGATACTTGAATGACTTATTGGAGATTTTTTTATGACCGAGTCCTCTTCATCTAGTTTAAAACCAGCACAAGCTAGCTATGTTGAAGATAATGATGAACAAATTAGCCACGAGCAAGAGCAGCTTGATATTGTTTTTATGCAAAGGGCCTTTGAATTAGCTCAACAAGCAGAGCAGCATGATGAAATTCCTGTTGGTGCTGTGGTTGTGTATCAGGGAAATATCATAGCTGAAGGTTTTAACCAATCGATTATGCTAAACGATCCCTCAAGTCATGCTGAAATGAATGCCATTAGACAAGCTGGGGCATATCTCAATAATTACCGCCTTCTTGACTGTACCTTATATGTCACCCTTGAACCCTGCCCCATGTGCGCGGGTTTATTGGTACATAGTAGAATAAAGCGTTTAGTTTATGCTAGTGCAGACTTAAAAACAGGTGCCGCGGGGAGTGCTTTAAATTTAACAAGTAGCCCACAGTTAAACCACCAAATAGTAGTCACCTCAGGTGTAATGCAAGAAGATTGCAGCCATCTATTATCTGCATTTTTTAAACGCCGTAGAAAAGAAAAAAAACAAGCTAAACAAGTCGCTAAAAAGACCGAATTGTAATAATAAAAAGACCTACAGCATAACGCCATCAAAATAGCAGCCATTTTGATGGCGAATACAAATGGCTGTGCTAACTTATAAGTAACCCTGCTTATTTAAGTCTTTATGTATTTTTCAGTTTTATTTCATCATTAAAAATCAAATAAGCACCTAAAACATCACTGGTTCATGGAAAGACTCATATGTCGGCTTATATTGATAATGATACCGAAAAATTACCTACAGAGAAATCAGCAACTAAAATATCACCGACAAAACCATTATCCTTGTCACCATCTCAAGTGTCCCTTTCAAATAATTCAAAGGCGTTGTTTTTAGTCTTTGTCATTACACTCTGCCTATTGCCCTTTGTATTAAATCTGTTCGGTTTTAGTTTCGCTTCTGTTATTACGCCACTTAAGACCAACGAACCTGTTGAAGCTAATCAATTATTTTATGCCCTTTCTGGAGCAATTCAGCACACATTATTAGAATGGTCAGCTGTTGTCTTAGCTTTGCTTACTTTTATTCTCGCGCTTGTTCACTATCGGATTCATCGAGACATAGCCATTCCTATTATGGGCATGGCAATTTTTTGTGCCGGCTCAGTTGATGCATTTCACACACTAGCAGCAACCAGAATTATTTCAGCTGAAGTTGACAATACTGATTTCATTCCTTTTACTTGGGCTTTGTCACGTATATTCAATGCTAGCATCATGATAATTGGCACCCTGATTTATTTTGTTCTTTACACTCGAAAAAAACAAGTCGCTCTAAATGAATCGAATAATAAAGAAATCGAAAAACACAGTAATAAAGATAATAAAATTCTAGCTGTTATAGGTATTGTTTTTTTAAGTTTTGCCTATCTATCCGTGCACATTGCCGCGAATAGTAGCCATTTACCACAAACTATGTTTAAACAAGCTTTGATAACTCGCCCATATGATGTACTCCCCTTGGGTCTTTTTATTTTTGCTGGCAGCTTATTTATCAATTTATATAAGCAACGCCCTTCAATAGCAAAGTATGGCTTGTTGCTAAGTATTATTCCTGAAATCACCACACAATTACATATGGCTTTTGGCTCTACCGCCTTATTTGATAACCACTTTAACATTGCCCATAGCTTGAAGATCATTGCTTATAGCTGCGCTTTTTTAGGTTTACTTTTTGATTTAAAAGCTACATCAATGCATAGAGTCGCCCAACGTAGCACTCAATCAACAGCCCAAACTAAATCAAGCAAACAAGTATTACAGGCTAAGTTATTAGCTGTAGGCCATGCTCGATATTCTATTAGTATGCAAATACCTATTGCTGCTTTTGCTTTAGTTTTAAGTGTCTCTACTCTGGTAAGTTTTTTATTTTATTTTGAAACAGAACGCTTATTAACCCAACAAGCAAAAAATGAGGTTGCCATCGAAAGTAACCTAGTAGATCCCATCATTGAGCAGCTTTACAGCCAAGCTAATTCTGATATTTTATTCTTGAGTAGAACTCCACCAATTCAGGGCATGATTGACTCACTCAAAAAAAATGACACACATAATTATCAATTATGGAAAAATAGAATCGAACAAATATTCAGTGAGTTTCTTATTAATAAAGAGTTTGATTATCAAATCCGCTATATAGGTGTTGCCAATAACGGCAAGGAATTAGTTAATGTTCGTAACGATAGGCAAAGCATCGTTATACCAACATCTCGATTACAACAAAAATTAACCAGACCCTACTTCAAAGCAACAATTGACAAGGACCCTGGGGAAACCTACTTTTCAAAAATAGAACTGGCAAAAAATCATGGGAAAATTGAGAAACCTAATAGAGCCGTTTTAAGGGTAGCGACACCTATATATGATCAACACTCGGGTGAAATATTTGGTCTTATTGTGATTAATTTAGATTTTGGCAGTTTTATCGAACATTTAAAAACAAAAGAATTGAGTCAGCTTTCGTTTTACTTAGCCAACGAAGCTGGTGATTTTGTTTCTCACCCTGACAACAGTAAAGCCTTTGGTTTTGATTTACAGAAAAGGTACTTAATACAAGACGAGTTCCCTCAGTTACAAAAAGCTATTAGTGAGCAATTGATCAAGTTTCCTCTCAATACTATTACGATTAATGGTCATAAATATCACGGCCATTTTCAACAGATAAATTTACAACGCTTTGATAACATTCATCCGCTTAACTTATTGATATTGAAAGACAGCACTGATGTAGAAAAGACATTATCCGCTTATCGGATGCGCAGCTTATTATTGGGGAGTTCACTGGCCCTTATAGCCCTAGCCATAGCAACTATTGCAGCAAAACGTATTGCTACACCATTACAGCAAATTACTAATAGCTTAGAAAGTTATGAGAAATCTAATCAACTGAGTGAACTTCCTACACAAAGTAGTACAGAAGTTGGCGTACTAGCGCGAAGCTTTAGTAATTTATTTACTCAAATGCAATTTGCTTTACATGAGCAAGAACATTCTGCCTTATTGGCTAAACAAAGTTCAGAGCAAATAAACGCTATATTCTCTAGTGCTGCAGAGGGGTTTATTACCATAAATGAACGAGGGAATATTATCTCCTTCAATCAAGCAGCCCAGGAAATGTTCGGTTACAGTGAAAAGGAAGTGATCAATAAGAATGTTAATATGCTGATGTTGGCCCAAGAAAGCGCTAGTCATGACGGTTACCTTAACAAATATGCCCAATCAGGCATTGCTTCTATTATGGGTGTTGGTAGAAAGCTACGAGCTCTGAAAAAGGATGGAGAAGATTTCCCTATCCATTTGTCTATTTCAAAAGTATCTAGCGAGCAAGGGGTGGTTTTCACCGGAATTGTTCGCGATATATCAAAAGAAGCACAGCTGGAGGAAGAACAAGAGCAAAATCAACAAGCACTAATAGAGGTAAATGAAAGAGTAAACTTAGCAACTGATGCTGCAGGTATCGGAATTTGGCAGTATGACATCAAGAATGACAAACTTACTTGGAATAAATGGATGCATAAAATATATGCAATACCACAACAAGACTTTACAAGTACAATTTCTGATTGGCAAAAAGCAGTTCACCCTGAAGATATAAAAGAAGCAAATCAAGCAGTGCAGGACGCGATAGCGAAAAACTCTGATTTTGATTATGAGTTTAGAATACAAACCCCTGCAGGTATCATAAAACATATAAAGGCGATGGCACTTATTAAGCTCGATAACCAAGGTAATGCTGTACAGATGACAGGGGTAAATATTGATAATACAGAGCGAATTCTGATTGAACAAGAGCATATTACTGCGAAAGAATTAGCGGAGGACACCGCCCGACATAAAGCTGAGTTTCTTGCCAGTATGAGCCATGAGATCCGTACCCCGATGAACGGAATTCTTGGTATGTTGGGGCTACTACTGAGAAATGAATTAAGTGAGGAGCAGATGCACCGAGTTGCATTAGCCAACTCAAGCGCTGAAGCATTACTCAGTTTGATAAATGATATTCTCGATTTCTCTAAAGTCGAAGCAGGAAAATTAGATTTGGAGATAATTGATTTTGATTTAAGGACCCTACTGGGTGATTTTAGTGAATCGCTCGCTTTAAAAGGCCAAGAAAAGAATATTGAAATAATTCTCGATAATAGAGGCGTTCAGCAAAGTCACGTAAAAGGTGACCCTGGTCGTATTAGACAAATCCTTAATAATTTAACGGGTAATGCGATTAAATTTACCGACAAAGGTGAAATTGTCATCATGGCTTCACTGGCTGAAAATGATGAACAATTAACGTTAGAATGTAGTATTAGCGATACAGGTATAGGGATCCCACAAGATAAAATAGCAGGCTTGTTCCAATCTTTTACGCAAGTAGACGCCTCTACCACCAGAAAATATGGCGGCACGGGATTAGGTCTTGCTATTTGTAAACAGCTTTGCCAATTAATGCAAGGGGATATCAGAGTTACCAGCATTTTAGGACAAGGGTCGACCTTCTCTTTCAGTATCAATTTAGCCAAAAGTGAACAAGCGAAAACGGTTATACCACATGTAGATATTCAGAATGTGCCTATATTAATTGTTGATGACAATACGACTAATAGATTAGTATTAAAAGCTCAACTAGAACATTGGGGCGCCGTAGTGTATGAAGCCGATGGCGGCTTATCTGCTTTAGCTTTACTCGAAAGTAATAGAATGAGCAAGAGTCAGAGCGACATAAGAATGGCCTTTTTTGATATGTATATGCCTCAGATGAACGGAGCAGAGCTGGCCAAAAGTGTTAAAAACAATCCAAGTCTCAAAGCTATAAAATTAGTTATGATGACATCGATGGCTGCTCGTGGCGATGCGAATTACTTTAAAGGCCTTGGTTTTTCTGCCTATTTCCCTAAACCAGCCATTACAAAAGACTTATTTAAAACCTTAAATATATGTTTATCTAAGTCTGATTCTCAATTACAAGGATCCCCTTTGATAACTCACCATTACCTACAAGAGATAGAACCTATAACCGAGGATAAAACCAATAATAACTTTAGCCAATGCCGATTACTTTTGGTAGAAGATAACCGTATTAATCAAGAAGTAGCTCGCCATATTCTCGCTGAATTTGACATAATTCCTGATGTTGCCGTTAATGGCTTAGAAGCATTAGAACATATACGAGCAACTGAAGGAGGAGTACCTTACGATATAATATTGATGGATTGCCAAATGCCCAAAATGGATGGCTATCAGGCCACCCAGGCCATTCGCAATGGCGAGGCTGGCGAAAATAATAAAACGATAACTATTATAGCCATGACCGCTAATGCGATGAAAGGTGATAGAGAGAAGTGTTTAGCCGCTGGCATGACTGACTATTTGAGTAAGCCTATCGACCCGACAAAAATTCAAGCGAAGCTATCCCTGTACTTTGAAGACCAAGACAGAAATGAACTATCCAATGCCTCTCCAGTTTTTCCTTTAAAAACGCTTGCTGGGAATACATTATCAGAGCAAGAGCCTGTATTAATTGACAATACTGAGCCTGAAAAACCGGTAATTTGGCACAGGGAAGAGTTTAATAAACGTTTAAATCACAATGAGGTTATTCAGCAAAAGCTTGTTGCATTGTTTTTAGAGGAAACACCTAGACAACTCAATGAATTAACCAAGAGCATTACTGAAAGAAACAATGCTTTACAACATGAAATAAGCCATAAAATTCAAGGAATGTCAGCAAACTTAAGTGCTAATGAACTACTGCAAAATACCAAGATTTTTAATCAATACGTAAAGGAGTTAGATCCAATTCAAGACAAAGTAGAGGCTTTATTCCAATCTATTGAGCTAAGTTACCAAACACTTGAGCGAGAATTAAAAGAATCACTCAGTGAAAAACTTATCGATAGTTGAGTTACTTAGCTAAATCCCCCATAGTAAAGCGCCAAAATGAACAGCGCTTATGCTGAACGATATTACCTAAATTTGATAAAACAAGCGTATTAAGGTATTAATAGGCCTGCTAAAAATAGTAAAATAATAATAAAGAAAAGCTAAAGGTTTACTTCACATGATCAAACGTATTCTGCCCATTCATCAGACGGGTTGGTTTTATCTGCTACTTTTATTCTGGGGATTTAGCTTTTGGTATGTTTCTATTGGTGGGCTTAATTCATTAAATCAATTGAATTTGCATGGTTTGGATCTGTTTAAGAAAAACCAAGTGTTGTTACAAGAAAGTGCGACATTGAAACCCACCGATATTTTAACGTTACAGTCGCAATTTAATGAGTCGGACATACAATCGTTAACGACACTTTTATCAAATAATCCCAACAGTCAGATAGTCTTTTTGGGAAAGCAATCTTCAAAATTTATGGAGAAACTTGCTGAGTACTTACGCTTAACACCGCGTAGAAATAAAATTATAATCGACTCACATAAAATCACATCAGGGGCGCTTTTAAAACCTCAGACAACAATGATTTTCACCTCCTTTCTCAATTGGCTACGCTTTGCATCTAAGCCTAATAAAGACATATTACGCTCACCCTATTTTACTTATACGCCTTTACTAAAAAATGAACGAAATAGTATCCCTTTGTTATGGCACCAACAAGGGAAAATTTATCTCAGCTTATCAGGGGAATTGTTAAGGCAGTTAAATCCAAAGACTGAATTACTCATTAAACAAAACTGGCAATTAACTTTGCTAAATCAAGACACGTCTTCAGAGATCAACCAATTACCCTTAGGATTTTTTGGTGAAATATTTATTTCAGAAAAGTCGCTCTCTGCCGATAAAACAATTCAGGATGCATCTGTCGCTAATTCATCTGAATTACTGTCGTTGAGCCTGTATGCTCAGCAACATTATTTTGATACTAACCATGAATACAAAGTCATCATAATTACTGATGGTCAAGGCGCTAATGAAAAAATTCTAAAACCGATATTCAATAAATTAGTTCAACAAGATTTTTTATATCAAAATCTATTAGTTATTATATTTGCGTGGTTGCTCTTAATTTTGGGGCTCGCTTTAACTTGGTTCATACGCCAGTTATCTCCAAAAAAACAATTAATCAGTGTGTTTAGTTATATGTTTCTCCTATTTGCTTTTCAATATGTTTTATTTACTCAGCAGCTGTGGTTAGAAATCATCCCAGTAATGATGACAATTATTGGTTCTTGGTTATTGATCTTTTTATATCAAAAAGAATATGCGTTATTTTTAGTTGCCTTGAACTATCAAGCCCCTTTGAACAATACTCACCAAGCAACACCATTAACAAATAAAAACAGAACGTTACGAGTAAAACCTTCCCTCTCATCAACGGCAGAAAAAAAGTTTGAACAAACGTTAGAAACCGTTGATTACTCAATACAAAACCAAAGCACAATAAGCCATCATCCGAGTGTTAATAGCTTTGGTCGCTATCAAGTAGAAGGTATTTTAGGCAAAGGAGCAATGGGTGTTGTTTATCAGGGTGTCGATCCTAAAATAAACCGCCATGTTGCTATAAAGACGCTGCAATTGAGTGACGATATAAACTCTCCAGAGTTTGGTGAAGCTAAGATACGATTCTTCAGAGAAGCGCAAACTGCTGGTGGATTAAGCCATTCAAATATAGTCACTATTTATGATGTGGGTGAAGATAATCATTTAGGTTACATCGCCATGGATCTACTTACAGGCGCACCATTATCATTATTTACCCAACCAGAGCAAATACTACCTACGCCGCTGGTTTATCAGTTATTAGTTCAAATAACAGATGCTTTAGATTATGCCCATAACCAAAATGTGGTGCATAGAGATATCAAACCAGCAAACATTATTTACGATGATGATTTACTCAAGGTGACTGTGACTGACTTTGGCATAGCCTATGTCAGTGATAACAGCAAAACCCGTACAGGTATTATTATGGGGAGCCCATACTACATGTCCCCTGAACAAATACTTGGCTTAAAAGTAGATGGACGTAGCGATATATTCAGCTTAGGTGTGACTTTTTATCAATTACTTTGTGGTCACTTACCCTTTGAAGGTGAGTCTATTGCCACAGTCGCTTATCAAATTACAAAAGCAAAGCCTGTCGCTGTCAATCAGCATAATGCCAACTTACCTACTAGTGCTATTCGTATTTGTAATAAAGCCATGCATAAAGATATTGAAAAACGTTACCAATCGATGGCTGAATTTAAGTTGGCATTAACCAGTGCACTGAAGCGTGATTTTAAAGTCACTACAAACTAATAAAACGCAGCAACACCAAAATTAAGTAATTACGCTTGAATAATAAAGGTATAAACAGTTAACCCGTATGAATTTTCACATTAAATCCCTTTGTCACCAGGGCGCGATTAGAGACAATAACGAAGATGCGATTAGTTACGGCGCTCACCAAGAGTTAGATGTTGTTTGGATGCTCATTGCAGATGGTATGGGCGGACACAATGCCGGCGAAGTTGCTAGCTCTATGTTAGTTGAGCATGTCAAACATGCATGGGGGCAAGTTTCCATAACTAATCAAGCAAATTGGCTGACATGGATTACAGAACAACTTAATACGGCTAATTTAAACATTCTTAAGCAAGCAAAAAACAATGCGAGCCAACAAGGAATGGGAACTACCGGCGTTTTAATGGTAATAGAGAATAATAAATGCCACCTTGGTTGGGTTGGTGACTCACGCGCATACACCCTAAAAGGGAAAGTATTAAGGCAAGAAACAGTTGACCATACCATGCTGCAAGAGCTAATCGATAAAGGCGCTATCAGCGCGGCAACCGCAAAAACCTCTAAGACTAAAAACTTACTTTCACAAGCTATTGGCGTTCGGGAAAAAATATCCGTTGATACTGTAACTGTTGAGATAGAAAGTGGTGATACCATTATGCTATCAACAGACGGTTTGCATGACTATTTAACTGAGCAAGAAATTAGTCATTACTTATCGGAGTTTTCGACCAGTAAAGATGTCTGTCACGATATGATAAATCGGGCAATGGCTCAAAACAGTAGAGATAACTTAACCCTTGGTCTAATCAATTTAACAATATAAATTAAACAAACATAAATAAACGATGAGTCTATATGTTTATTTATACGTTGCAGTTGAACAACACAAGATTTAGGGGAGTGGTATTATTGGTTAAGTTGACTAGGGCTCTGCAACTCAAATTGTTCATTTATTACTTGATTAAAGTGAGATTGCCTACGCGAAACCACTTTATGATGCTGGCGACTTAATTGTTTTCTACGTTGATTGTTTTTTAAAGATTTTTTCATTTTGTAACATCCAATAGCTTGTTTATAAGAGAGTATTACTATAAACGCCTATAATGACATTTTTATGACATAGAAAAATAAATCCATCGTAAATTAGCAAGTCACTATTATTGTGTTTCTTCGGGTTTTTCTTCACTCTCTTTTGAAACAAGTACCTTAGATTTCTTATGAGAAGCAACCTCCTCTAATGACTTATCTATAAGCACTTTATTCATGACTGCCTTACTTATTTCCTCTGATACCTTTAATTTGTCTTGCGCTAGCTTGAGTGCAATTGCCTCTTCTTTGGCTTTGTCATCTAACCAACTTAAGGTATCGTAATATCGACGGATATTATCTACATAATGCACAGGCTCTTCCCCGCGAGCATAACCATATTTAGTGTTTTTATAATATTTCTTTTGCTGCAATAGTGGCAAACGCGTTTTAACTTCAACCCAACGGTCAGGATCACCGCCTTGTCGTTGAGTGATGATTCTCGCATCATTTAAATGACCAAAGCCAATATTATAAGAAGCTAACGCGAACCAAATACGATCTGGGGTCGGTATTCTATCCGGCATCATAGCAATCATTCGTTTAAAGTATTTTGCCCCACCTCGAATACTTTGCTCTGTGTCTAAACGGCTTTTTATACCCATTTGTTTTGCCGTTGCTAACGTCAACATCATCATACCGCGAACACCAGTATATGAACGTGCCGTAGGATTCCAGTGTGATTCTTGATAGCTAATGGCTGCTAATAATCGCCAATCGATCTCTTGTGCATACTTTTCAAATAACGCTTGGTACTTAGGTAAAGTTGCACCTACTGCTTTAATAAAGGTTCTAGTTTCAACATAATTAAATTTTTCGATATGGCCATAATACTTATCATCAAGTGCTAGCAGAGTGCCGTCGTGGTGTACGATACCAAAAAATTCCACCAAACTTGCTAAGATATCATCTGCACTATTTTTACTAAGCATCCATGCTAAAGGCTCTGGTTTATCAATACTAAAACCAATACTTATCTCGGGGTAATAACGGCGGTTAATCGCTAAACTATTACTATCAATAATCGTATAATCTATTTCACCATTTAATACTTTTCTCAATAGCTCTTCGCTATCAAATTCAGTGGTTTCTCGCCAAGTCAATTCACTATGTGTTTGTTTTATCTTTTCAAGGTTCTCGACATAACTTGAGCCTGAGGTGACCATTAACTCACCCGTTAAATCAGCCACCTTCCTTGGTCTTATATTACCTTGTTTAAAAACAAGCTTTTGGCTAATCGTTTCATAACTTGGAGCAAATCTGAAACGTTGTAAGCGCTTATCAGTAATTGACAGTCCCGCAGCGAGTAAATCAACTTCACCGGTATTTAATTTAATAAAAAGTTCATCTAGGCTGTACATAGGAACAATACGTAATTCAACATTAAGTGAATCAGCATATTTTTTGGCTAATTCATATTCAAAGCCCGCGAAGCCATCTGCTGTGGTGTAATAGTTTGTTGGGCCGAAAATGGTACCTACATTAATGTACCCTCTCGCTAAAATGCGAGATAAACTTGAAGTATCATTTTCCTTATTACACGCACTTAATATTAGCGTGGTAAAAAGCACCAAAATCAACAAGGTGAATTTAGTCACTAACTTACTAGTGAGCTTAGATTTTATGGGGAAAGAATAATATTTAGTCATGGCCTCAATTGTGTCGTGTATTACACTATTAGCCAAGCATTTTTTACCTGACACTTGTGTTAAGTTATTACTTGACTTTTTCGATTAACAAAAGGAGTAATATCAACTATAATACGCGCGAAATTTTCGGTTAGCTTTTACTAAGGCAATATAAGCAAGTAAAAGCCAATCAAGACCTTACATAAAACTTGGTGATTACCCTATGACGATGTTGATTAAAAACCTTCGTGGCGCTCCAGCACTTTCTGACTTCAGAGTTAAAAAATTATTAGCTCAATGTGAAGAGTTACAACTACCTGTAAATGATATTTATGCTGAATTTGCCCATTTCGCACAACTTAATGAAGAATTAAGCGAAAGCGAAGAGAATGTTTTACAGCAATTACTAACTTACGGTCCAACTATTGAAGAACATCAACCAGCAGGTTTGTTTCTTCTTGTGACTCCTCGTCCGGGTACTATTTCTCCTTGGTCATCAAAGTCTACTGATATTGCACACAATTGTGGGCTAGCCAAAGTTGTTCGTTTAGAGCGTGGTATCGCTTATTACGTAGCATTAAATGACGATGTGCAATTAACTCCTGAGCAAGAGATACAATTAAACGCGTTGTTACATGACCGTATGATGGAAAGTGTATTCAACGACTTCGCTTTAGCAAGTAACTTATTTGCTAGCAGTGAGCCAGGTGAGTTAACCGCTATTGATATCGAAGCTGGCGGAAAAGCTGCGTTAGTTAATGCTAACGTAGAGTTAGGTTTAGCTTTAGCTGAAGATGAAGTGAATTATTTATTTGAAAACTTCACCAAATTAGGTCGCAACCCACACGATATTGAGCTTTACATGTTTGCCCAGGCAAACTCAGAGCATTGTCGTCATAAAATATTCAACGCTGCATGGACCATTGACGGTGTTAAGCAAGAAAAATCTCTGTTTAAAATGATCCGTAATACCCATGAAGTTAATCCTGACTACGTACTAAGTGCGTATAAAGATAACGCTGCGGTAATGGTGGGTAATAAAGGCGGACGCTTCTTCCCTAACCCACAAACGAATGTTTACGGTTACAACCATGAAGATATCCAAATCTTGATGAAAGTTGAAACCCATAACCACCCTACCGCTATTTCTCCATACCCAGGTGCTGCAACAGGCTCTGGTGGTGAGATTCGTGATGAAGGCGCAACAGGTATCGGCTCAAAACCTAAAGCTGGTTTAGTCGGTTTCTCTGTATCTAACTTACGTATTCCTGAGTTTGTTCAACCTTGGGAAACTGATTTTGGCAAACCAAGCCGCATTGTGACTGCTTTTGACATTATGATGGAAGGTCCATTAGGTGGCGCTGCATTTAATAATGAATTTGGCCGCCCTGCTATTTTAGGTTACTTCCGTACTTATGAAGAAGAAGTTAACTCGTTTAACGGTAAAGAAGTACGTGGTTACCACAAGCCAATTATGCTTGCTGGTGGTTTAGGTAACATCCGTGATGAACACGTACAGAAACGTGAAATCATCGTTGGCGCTAACCTTATCGCTTTAGGTGGCCCAGCAATGAACATTGGTTTAGGTGGCGGTGCTGCATCAAGTATGGCATCTGGTCAATCAGCTGAGAGCTTAGACTTTGCTTCTGTGCAACGTGAAAACCCAGAAATGGAACGCCGTTGTCAAGAAGTTATCGATAAGTGTTGGCAGCTAGGTGAAGAAAACCCAATTGCTTTCATTCATGATGTTGGTGCGGGTGGTTTATCAAATGCTTTCCCTGAATTAGTTGCTGATGGCGGTCGTGGTGGTGTATTTGAACTTCGCAAAGTACCTAATGATGAACGCAGCATGGCACCACATGAAATTTGGTGTAATGAATCTCAAGAACGTTACGTTATTGCGGTATCAGACCACAACTTAGCGGCTTTTGAACAGATTTGTGCCCGTGAACGTGCACCCTATGCTGTTGTAGGTCGTGCGACTGAAGAAGAGCACTTAACCGTTACTGATGAACATTTCGCTAATGACAAAAAGCTTAATACGCCAATCGATTTACCACTTGACGTATTGCTAGGTAAAACACCTAAAATCTATAAAGACGTTAAAACAGCAACCGCTGAAGGTGATTCTTTAGATTTAAGCACAGTAACCTTAACGGATGCTGCAGATAGAATTTTAAGTCTACCTACTGTAGCTGAAAAAACCTTCCTAATCACTATTGGCGATCGAAGCGTAACCGGTATGGTTAACCGTGACCAAATGGTTGGTCCTTGGCAGGTTCCTGTTGCCGATTGTGGTGTTACCGCTTCAGCGCTTGACTCTTACCACGGCGAAGCAATGTCATTAGGTGAGCGTACGCCAGTTGCCTTGTTAAACTTTGGCGCTTCTGCTCGTTTAGCAGTGGCTGAATCACTAACAAACATTGCTGGTACTGATATTGGTGATTTAAACCGTATCAAACTTTCAGCTAACTGGATGTCTCCAGCAGGTCACCCTGGTGAAGATGCTGGTCTTTATGAAGCGGTTAAAGCTATCGGTGAAGAGCTTTGTCCAGCCCTTGGTTTAACGATTCCAGTGGGTAAAGACTCTATGTCGATGAAAACCCAATGGGAAGAAAATGGCGAGTCTAAGTCAGTTACTTCACCGCTTTCTCTTGTTATCACAGCATTTGGTGCTGTTGAAGATATCCGTAAAACAGTAACGCCTGAGCTTCGCACCGATTTTGGTGAGACTCGTCTTGTAGCTATTGATTTATCAAAAGGTAAAAAGCGTTTAGGTGGCTCATGTTTAGCGCAAGTTTACAAACAGCTTGGTAATGAAACGCCAGACGTTGATAGTGCAGAAACATTAAAAGGTTTCTTCAACGCCATGCAAACATTAGTACGTGATGAGAAAGTTATCGCTTATCATGATATTTCAGATGGTGGTTTATTCACTACCGTCACTGAAATGGCATTTGCTGGTCATACAGGTGTTGATATTGATATCACTAAGCTTTCAACTGGCGCAAGTGATGACTTAGCAACATTATTTAATGAAGAGCTTGGCGGTGTGATTCAAATTCGTGAAAGCGATGTAGATGCTATTCATGCAGTTTTCGCTGAGCATGGCATTTTAGATTGTTGCACTGATATTGGCCGTTTGAACAATGAAGATACCATCCGCTTTACTCGTGATGGTGAGGTAGTACTTGAAAATTCTCGTACTTATTACCGCACAGTATGGGCACAAACAACTTACAGAATGCAATCACTTCGTGATAATCCTGAGTGTGCACAACAAGAGCACGATGTTAAATTTGATACTGAAGATCCAGGCTTAAATACCGAGCTTACTTTTGATATTAACGAAGACATTGTTGCAGATTTAATTGTTAAAGATGCGCAAAATTCAAGTAACGGCATTGCCAACCCACGTGTTGCTATCTTACGTGAGCAAGGTGTTAACTCTCATGTAGAAATGGCTGCTGCGTTTGACAGAGCTGGTTTTGTAGCAATTGACGTACATATGTCTGATATATTATCAGGTCGTACTGACTTAGCTGATTTTAACGGCTTAGTTGCTTGTGGTGGTTTCTCTTACGGTGATGTACTAGGTGCTGGTGAAGGTTGGGCGAAATCAATCTTATTTAATAGCAATGCCCGTGCAATGTTCAAAACATTCTTTGAACGTGAAACGACTTTCACTTTAGGTGTATGTAACGGTTGTCAGATGTTATCTAACCTGAAAGAAATTATCCCTGGTTCAGAGCACTGGCCTCACTTTGTACAAAACAAATCAGAGCGTTTTGAAGCACGTTTCTCATTAGTTGAAATTCAAGAGAGTCCTTCAGTATTGTTTAAAGGCATGGAAGGTTCACGTATGCCTATCGCTGTTTCACACGGTGAAGGTCATGCTGAATTTAGCTCTGATGAAGCAATTGATGCTGCAAATAACTCAGGCACAGTATCTATGCGTTATATCAATAACTATGGTGATGTTACTGAAACTTACCCTGCTAACCCTAACGGCTCAGTAGATGGTATTACTTCATTAACGACTACTGATGGTCGTGTAACGATTATGATGCCACATCCTGAACGTGTATTTAGAACCGTTGCTAACTCTTGGCATCCAGATAGCTGGGGTGAAGATTCACCTTGGGTTCGCATGTTCCGTAACGCTCGTGCCTTTATAGGTTAATCTTTTTGCTGATAAGGCCGATTTCTTTGTCGGAAGTGCTCATTGACGGTCGTCAACTCCGCGCTTCCTCCTCGAACTAGGCCTAATCTGCCGCAAGATAAACAATAAATTGAAACCGGAATATTTCTGTTAAGAGATTTCCGTTTTTTTTTGCCTATCATTTTGAAGGAAGGCTGCTGACATGCGTCAACTCCACGCTTCCTCTTTGAACTAGAGCTAACCTGCTGCAAAATGAACAATACAATTAGAACCGACTTTTCTTATAAAGGAATAGTCGGTTTTTTATTGCCTTTTGTTCTATGTTAAAATATTGTTAAACAACTCCGTAGATAATTAAAACAATAAAGGCGAAAACCTATGCAGCAACATGACAACTCTCCCCTTACCGATTATGTTGAATATCCAGTAGATGAGATGTTAATGCGATCACAAGATTTTTATGATGAAGTGAAACGCCGCCACTCTGTACGGAGCTTTAGTGATAGGGCTGTTGATAAACAAGTGATTGAAAACTGCTTGAAAGCAGCAGGAACAGCTCCAAGTGGTGCAAATCATCAGCCTTGGCACTTTGTTGCTGTGAGTTCAACCGACATCAAAAAGCAAATTAGACAGCAAGCTGAACATCATGAACGTGGCTTTTATGACGGCCGCGCGGGAGATGAATGGTTAGGTGCGTTAAAAGCGTTAGGTACTGATGCTAACAAACCTTACTTGGAACATGCTCCTTGGTTAATTGCCATTTTTAGTCAGAAAAAAGGCGGGATTTCTGAGCAGGATAAAAATACTAATTATTATGTTCATGAGTCGGTTGGTATTGCCACAGGCATATTGATTACCGCACTCCATAATGCAGGTTTAGTTACCTTGACTCATACGCCAAAGCCTATGTCCTTCTTAAACAAGGTTTGCAAACGGGGTGATAATGAACGCGCCTATATGTTACTCATTGCAGGTTACCCCAGTGAAGATGCTACCGTTCCTGCGCATGCACAGGTGAAAAAGAGTTTGGCCGATATAGCCACGTTTTTATAAGGATTAAGCTTAGTAAGTTTAAATATTAACTAAGCAAAATCTAATGCGATGTCTGTGCAACCTTTTGCGCAACGAATACCGGTAAGTTCACCTTGCTCTGGCGTATAAAGCGTTAAGGCTTGTTTGCAAGTGCTACACTGAACGGTTTTTCCAGACATCACTTGTTTAAGTAATTTTTTTTGTTCGGAAAAAGACTCTTTACTGGCCTTTTGTAGTGCTGCAAACTGTTTAAGATCTATGCTCATAGTCTTCCAAATTTATTCATGATAAAGCAAACAAGCGGTTACCTTAATATGATGAACATGAATTAAGATAACCGCTTTTTATAGTCTGTAATTTAGCGTTATTGACGCTATCCTATAAAGTAAACACCATCAAACTGACCTTTTAAAGGTGCTGAACTTGACTCCAACAGCTCTTGATAACTGGTAATATTTTCATAGGTCACCGACATCTGTGGGTAAGCAGTTATTTCCCAAGGTAAACCTGGGTGTGCTTCTGATGGCGTAAAAGACAGTTTTTGATTATTTTCTAATAATAATTGACCAAATTTAAGCGCGAATTCTTGCTCAGGAAATAATATTGAGAATTCAATTTCACGCTCACTTATTAAGTCTTCGCCACTTTCTTGCATCAGCCAAAGAGTATTACCAATTTCATCTTCAGGAAAAATAGCTAAATCACGTGTCATAGTTACTCTCATTTATTTATGTTGGGGTTTAATGGGTATTATTATACTCATTTCGATATTTTAGCTTTGCTAAGTCAATAAACCTAGTAAAATAACTGCAAAATCCTCGTACTCATTTGAAATATGCCTGTAGACCAAACTTGTTCAGATAGCCTAAATGAAAAAAACACACTTAGCCATTCAACGTTTGAATGGCATATTCTTATTCCTCAGGAAAGTATCACGGATAAAGGTCTTAGTGAACAAGTTAGCAGTACTGCTATTGCAACTTTAGAGCGCTATGCTCATGAGCACAATGTTTCGCTTTCAAAAGCTGAGTTAAAGCAAGCTATCAGTAAAGGCGCGTTATGGCTAACACCTGCTAAGAATAAGAAACAAACACAGCGACTTCGCCGTATAAAAAAACAATTGTCCTTAGGTGATGAATTACACTTTTATTACAATAGCGAGGTACTTTCAACAGCTGTTCCTCAAGCACAATTGATAGATGACTTAATTGATTACAGTGTCTGGTATAAACCTTATGGTATGTTGTCACAAGGCTCTAAATGGAGTGACCATTGTACCATCGCTCGCTTCGCTCAACAAAATCTACCAAATGAACGCCCTGCTTTTATCGTACACCGATTAGATAGAGCCGCGACAGGTTTGATCCTTATCGCCCACAGTAAAAAAGCTGCACGGGCATTATCAACTATGTTTGAACATCATCAGCTAGAAAAACATTACCATATCATTATCCATGGTGATCACAGTAAAAGACCACAGCCCGAAGTCATAGAAATTGATGTTGATGGAAAAAGTGCTCGTAGTACTTTTACTTGCTTATCCTATGATAGCCTTGAAGATCGTTCTCTCATAAAAGTGAAAATAGACAGTGGCCGAAAGCATCAAATACGCATTCATGCCGCGAGCATTGGTATGCCAGTAGTTGGTGACCGATTGCATGGTAGAGCAGATAGGGATGAAAAGTTAAATTTACAATTGTGTGCAGTGAGTTTACGCTTTGTTTGTCCACTAGCAACAACTGACTTATCTGCGACTGATAATTTATCTGTTGAACACCAGCGTTTTTTTGAGTTACCAGAAACATTAAAGCCCCAGCTATGACTGAGGCTCAATGATTTTCAATATTAAGTTCTTAACTTAATATTTTGTAACGCACTCTTTTAAGAACCCGCCTTAAGTTAATGAGTGTAAACTAACTTAAATGCAGTAGTTAAAGTCACTGTCTTCAAGTAAAGACAAGTCGTCGCCAACCAAATCTTGTTTAGCTACAGATTTCAATAATTCAAAGCCAATTTTACGTTGCTCTAGCGTAAGGGCTTGGTATGGCAGGCGAAAGTTATTAGGTACTGCACCTGTCATAATTAAAGCTGTATTGATGGCAATAGGATTAGGCTCACAAAACAACCATTGCATTAGCCCTTGTAAACTATCATTTAGTTTAGCCGTTTCATTTAAATCACTAACTAAATCTGCCTTATCCATTAACTGGCGCATTAAGCCAGGGATGATATTAGAGGTAACAGAAATAACCCCATGAGAGCCATGTTCGTGACGACCCACATAACATTCTTCATCATTACCTGACCAACAAGCTATACCTTGCTTTTCATAATAAGCAATACGATCATTACCAGCACACTCCTTTACACCAATAAAGTTTTTATGCGTTGATAAAGGCTCAATCACTTCAGGGGTTAAATCTTGTCCTGTTCTACCTGGCACGTTATAAATAAAGGCTGGACCAATATCGAGCACACGTTTGAAATGTTCGTGAACACCTTTAAGTGAAGTACGGCCATAATAAGGATTAATTTGTAGTGCTGCATCCATGCCAATAGCAAAACCATTTTCAGTGGCTTTTATAGCTTCACGAGTATTATTACTGCCAGTATTACCGACAATAATTAATTTCTCACCGAAATTATGTACACAATGAGCAATAAGCATTAAATGCTCTTCCCAGCTAAGTAAATGTCCCTCACCGGTGGTGCCGCCAACAACTATGCCGTCAACGCCAGCAGCAATTTGTTGCTCTATTAAGAAATCATAGGTTTTTAAGCAAACCTCTCCTTTTTCTGTATAAGGGGTTTTTATTGCGGTAATTAAACTTGCTGCTTTTATTCGCTTCATTAACTATCTCTAATGCTTATTTGATTTTAATTAAGTAAATCAGTAAATTCTTGTCGAACATTCTAACAATGACCGAGGTTATCAACAACCCGTCTCATGATATATTCTTCATTAGTTATCCTATGCTGATAATGAAAATGTTTATGATCGAGCGCTAATACCTTATATGCCTGATAATTATCATCATTATTTAAATCAGCCGCATAGATATCTCCATCGACAAGCTCGTTTTTAGTCATGGTAAAGTGAATATCACCAACAAGCCCCCAGTCACCTAGTTCGGTAATTTCCTCGATAATTTCACCCTTTATACCCATTGTTATAAAAGTAAATTCAAAACTACCATCACTACTAAGTTGTGAATATTCAACGGTTTCGTTGCCTTGTTCATCAATATCATTTCGATACCAACGACCAAAGAGCAATGCTCTGGAGTAACTTGTTATGCTCACTATAATTTTCCTAACATTTCGGTATGTGGAATTAGAATTTTAAGTTATGACTTAGGCATAAAAAACCACAAGCAAGTATTAATTTGGTTGTGGTTATCTTAATAGTAAACAGTGGTAATGTGTAAAAGTTTTCTTTAACTATTCACTTTTTAGCACTTTAATACTGCCGTTGACACTATCTAAGTTAACTAAGTTGCCACCCTCTCCTATTTTTCCCCTCAAGTTCCGACCAAAAAAACTATTCTTCTTAGCTTCTAAACCAAACTCGGTATTAATGCTCCCATGCATAGTATCTGCAGTTATTGCGGCATTGCTGCTCTCAGGAAGGTACAATTTAATACTACCATTAACCGTTTCAACGTCGATGTTACTAACATTGGTTGCATTGATGCTGTAGAGAATATCCACGTTGCCATTAACTGAACTGACTTGACTATTACCACTTAAACCACTCGCTTTGATAAAGCCATTGACCACTTGGGCTTTAACTTCCCCACTGATATCTCGAATAATCAAATTGCCGTTAATAAGTTCAATATCAGATAAGTTTGCATCCGCTGGTACCCAAATTTGGTAATCAACTTTAGCTCCTTGCTTATTTCGCTTATAACCATTTTCTTTATAATCGCTACGTACCATTACACTCTGATCATGCTGAGTCATGTTAATTGTCACATCATCCCGTGACTCTTGAGTCTTTGCGCTAATATTGGCCAACACTTTAATGCTATTTTCAGACCAACTATTAATTGTTACAGCGCCATTAATATTGTTTAGGCTAAAGTCAGCTTCACTGGTTACTGGAAAGTTTTTTTCAATTTCTTCATCAACTTGTGCTGATACTTGCAAGCTTAGGCAAACCAGTGAGGTAAAAGTCACTAGACTTAATAAACTGTTTTTCAATATTTTACTCATCTTTATTCCTTATTATTCATTTTATTATGCTTACAAAAATATTAGATGTAAGTTCAGCTAAAAAGGTTTAAATTTATCGACATATAAAAGCATTAGGAAATAAAACTATGTCTGGCCCAAAAGTACAACTGTTATTAACAGGAAATGAATTGATGACTGGAGATATTGTTGACAGTAATTCAGCCATGATGGCACAAGTGCTAAAAGACATTGGATTAAGTATTAATCGAAAGGTTACTGTCGCCGATGATTTAGCGTTACTTGTTGATGAAATAACTTATATGGCAAATACAAGTGACATATTGATTATCAATGGTGGTTTAGGGCCAACAGTAGATGATTTAACCGCCCAAGCGCTAGCCCTTTCCATAGGGGAAGAGTTAAGTCAGCACCCGGAAGCGCTTGCTCATTTAACCAAATGGTGTCAACAACGAGGCACAGAATTAAATGCTCCTAACTTAAAGCAAGCCATATTGCCTCATGGTTGCCAAATAGTTGCTAATAAAAATGGTAGTGCTGTTGGTTTTTCAGTTCGATTTAAAGAGTGTGATATTTACTGCACGCCTGGTGTTCCTCATGAACTAAAAGTCATGCTTAAAGAGCAAATAATACCCGTCATATCTACAGGTTTACCCCAAGGTTTGATTACGGATATTACCCGATTACAAGTTTTTGGTATTGGAGAGTCAAGTCTACAAAAAATAATTAATGAAAAATTACCTGACTGGCCTGAGGAAATTGAATTAGGCTTTAGAGCCGGTATGCCGTTACTTGAAGTCAAACTAACAATTAAAAACAAGCAAGGTTTAATGCTGAAATCACAATGGAAAGAGGAGCTGATTAATGCGCTTGGCGATCACGTAATCGCTGAAATCCATGGAAAACCTAAATCGCTTGCAGAGCATGTTATTAATCAATTGCAGCAGAATAATCTAAAGATTACCACGGCTGAATCTTGTACTGGCGGTCTAATTGCCAGCAAATTAACTGAGATAAGTGGTTCATCGGCTGTTTTTGAAGCTGGCTTTGTCACCTATAGTAATCAAATGAAAACCGCTATGCTGGATGTACCCGAGAGTATATTGAAGCAAGAAGGTGCTGTTAGTGAGGCGGTGGTTATTGCCATGGCAAAGGGCTCATTAACCAAGTCTAGCGCAGATCTTACTATTGCGGTTTCTGGGATTGCTGGGCCTAATGGTGGTAGTAATGATAAACCCGTAGGTACTGTGTGGCTTGCCTGGGGTAGTATGGATAACATTAAAACCCAATGCTTATTATTACCTTATAATAGAGTTCAATTTCAACAGTTTGTCGCAGCTATTGGCTTAGACTTACTTCGCCGTTATCAGAATAAATTAAATACAATTCCTAATTATATAGTTGAAAGAGCCTTTCCTGATAAGTGAGTGTAATTAAAGAGAAACAAAAATTAACAAAATTATGAGCTAGAATATAAATATAAGCAGATAACTGTCTGCTTATTCATTGCTTAGTATAGAAAATATTTATATATTAAGACTAATAACAATTAGAAACATAAATTAATATCAGGAGCTTATTTTGATAGAGAAAAATTTTATAACCAGCGGCCGAAATACTGTCATTCATAAAGTAAAAAAATTCGACTTACTTATAGTCAATGGTGATAGATCCGTTGTGATTATTAGTCATCGTGGTATCGGTATATATAAAGGTGAAGTTCCTCAAAAACGCTCTATTGCCAAAAAAGCTTACCAAGATATTGTCGATATTGCTTCTGCTGAATTATTTGGTGAAGAAAAAACACTCTTGTTTGTGCAAGCACTTGATGGCATAGAGTATAAAATTGATTATTCAAAAGAAGGTACAAGTAGCTTTATTAAAATTCATCAAAATCATTATATGTAACAATACCTTAAATCACAAAACCATAATAATTATAAAATACAAGAACAGCACCTAACCGTTACTTGGCTCAGCAGTACTTAACGATTAGGGGGAGCCATTGCAATGACCACAGCCAGTTTAGTCTGTAATAATAAAAACAATATTGATTTAGTCCTAGAGCCTATTAAAGGTGGTGACACCATATCTGCGTTGAGTATTAAAGAACTTATTGATTCTTCAGAATTTATAAAACTTCGTATTAATAACAGCAATATTAAAAATGCTGTTGCTGAATTAAATGATGTTTTAAAACCCCTTACAGATAAGCAAACGGGTAGAACAATTACCTATCAAGTGCTTGAACGCGTTGATGCAAAGATTAATATTACAATCGAAACAGATGAAATGGGCGCCAGTGCAGAAATAACAAGTGCACAGGGTGGTAAACATCTATCGGCAAAGGCCATATTAACCGCAGCACAAGAGGCTGGTGTAAAGAAAGGCTTCAGTAAAGAACATTTAATTGAGCTTGCGCAACTTGCCGCTAGAGAAGCACCGAATAGTCAAGTTGACATGCAAATTGCCAGCGGAAAGCTAGCTAAAAATGGCAAAGATGCCCTGATAAAGCCACTTGTTGAAAGTGCTCAATCCCGCATATTGAAACCCAAAAAACAAGAAGATGGTAGTGTTGATATGCGTGACTTAGGTGACATTATTTGTGTAAAAGTAGGTGATCCTCTTGCTCAGAAAGTCCCACTAACACAAGGTATACAAGGATACACTGTCACTGCGACCCCCTTATCACCTGAGCCAGGTAATGATATAGAGTTAGTCGTTGGCGAAGGTACAAATTTAAGCCCTAAAAATAACAATATATTAGTTTCTGAGAAAGTTGGACTACCAAAACTCATCAATAATGGCATGGAAGTCGATGAAGTATATAAAATAAAAAATGTCACTGTTGCCACAGGTAATATCAACTTTACCGGCAGTGTTATTATTGAAGGAGACGTCACTGAAGGAATGTCAGTAACTGCTTCAGGTGATATCACCGTTGGGGGTTTTGTAGAATCAGCAACACTCGAGGCTGGTGGCGATATAACCATATCGGGCGGCATTATTGGTCGTAAACATGATATTGAGAAAACCCAAATTACTGATGTCACCATGAGTGTAAATATCCATGCTAAAGGCTGTATCTTCGCTAAATATGCCCAGTATGCTCAAATAGCTTGTACGCAAGATATTCGCATAGAAAATCAGTTATTGCATAGCATTTTAGATGTTAATGGACGCCTTTGGATCGGTAAAGATGAGCAAGCCAATGGCAAACTTATCGGTGGCTACAGTAAAGTAGGCTCTTCTGTTCATGCTGGCACGATTGGCGCAACAGCAGGTAGTAAAACCATAGTTAATTTTGAACATCATATATTAAAGTTGAAAGAAGAGATTCACCAAAGAGAGGAAATCCTCAAGGTTGAATCGGATAAAACTAACGAATTAAAAACGGCAATAAACAAATTAAAAAAACTGCCTAAAGATAAAGCAAAACCAGAGCTATTAGCTAAAATAATACCTACTTATCAAAACCATGCTAATAAAATGGGCGAAGTTCTAAATGAAAAAGAGGCTATTGAAGAGAGCCTGCAAAATTATATGTCTAGCGTATACATTGAAGCAACCGAAAAACTTTGCCAGAGCGTAGAGTTAATTGTTGGTGACTTTAATGATAGATCGCGTCGAGAGTATGGTCCAAGCAAGATGATTTATCGTGAAAGAAAAATTTTAATTGACCCTATTGTGAATACTTAATGGCTATAGCTAACAAATCTAGACTAAAAATTAGTTTATTATCATTATTACTCGTGCCTTTTTATCAACACGCTTACTCGCAGCAATGCTCTATTAACCTCAATTATGGGGTCATTATTGACCCTAAACATATCCGTATCGTTGATAAGGGTAAAACCCAAGTACAGATCAACAATACCAAGCAGCTTTTTATCGGCGGTAGAGAAGTTGCATTATCTAATGAGCAACAGAAACTCCTCAATAGTTTTAGTGAAGGTATCCGCCAACAAGTACCTGAAATAGTCTCTATAGCAATTGAAGGAGTGGATATCGGGCTAAAGGCTGTAAATGAAGTCGTTGCCGGTTTAACTGGAGAAAATAGTGCTTCACAACAAAAAGTACAAGCCAAATTTGACGAACTAAAATGGCGGATACGTGCGCGCTTTAATCAAAGCGCAAATAATTATTACATTGCGCCGCAAGACTTGAATGATTTTGATGAAATGTTTACAGGGGAGTTTGAACAAGAAATTGAAGCGATGATTTCGACCTCTATAGGCTCTATATTAGAAGCCGTTGGTCAATCGATTCTTGTAGACGATAACAGTAGTGAGTACGGTGGTGAAACACGTATAACCACTTACGATAAACGGTTAACAAACATCAGTAAAGGCTTGGAATTAGAAGTGACCAAAAGAGCTAAAGCATTAGATCAAAAGGCCGCTATTTTTTGTCAACAGCTAACTTATTTAGATGAACTAGAAGCACAACTTCATCAAGCTATACCTGCATTACAAGATTTTAATCTTATCGAAACATCTAATGAGTAATAAATTTTTATCCTCTCACCTGTATTTTATAACTAACTTAGCAATTATCAGAGCTGTTTTAGTAAATTCTACAAACAAAAAATCCAATACACTCGGTAGAGGGTATTGGATTTTTAAGATACTAACTAACTAACTAACTAACTAACATAAATTACATATTTGATTACATATTTGGGTAGTTTGGTCCACCTGTGCCTTCAGGGGTTACCCAAGTAATATTTTGGCTCGGGTCTTTAATATCACAGGTTTTACAGTGAATACAGTTTTGCGCATTAATAACAAACTTATCTCCTTCTTCGGTTTGCTCAACTTCGTATACACCTGCAGGACAATAGCGCTGTGCCGGCTCATTGTATTTTGTTAAATTAACTCGAATAGGAATATCAGCATCTTTAAGCTTTAAATGGCAAGGTTGCTCTTCTTCATGGTTGGTATTTGACAGAAAGACTGAAGATAACTTATCAAAGCTTAATTTATTATCAGGCTTAGCGTAATTAATAACAGGCATATCATCAGCAAGCTTCAATTGAGCATGATCTAAGCTGTCATCTTTAAAGTTAAACGGTAATTTACCTGCAAAAAAGTTTTGGTCTAGCGTGTTATACACGCCACCTAACATGGTGCCAAATTTATGCATTGCTGGACCAAAATTACGAGTATTATACAGCTCTTGGTATAACCAAGAGTTTTTGTAAAGCTCGGTAAAACTCGTTAGATCTTGCTTACCTTCTGTCGCAACGCCTTCACTACCAATTAATGCTTGCGCGATAGCTTCAGCTGCTAACATGCCCGACTTCATTGCCGTGTGATTACCTTTGATTTTAGCAAAGTTAATCGTACCCGCATCACAACCAACTAATAATGCACCTGGCATGGTCATTTTAGGTAAAGAATTAAAGCCACCTTTTGCCATAGCACGTGCGCCATACGAAACACGCTTACCACCTTCTAAGTATTGACTAATTTTAGGGTGATGTTTATAACGTTGAAATTCATCAAAAGGACTTAAATGTGGATTGCTATAACTTAAATCAACAATCAAACCAACAAACACTTGATTGTTTTCCGCATGATATAGATAACCACCACCATTAGTGTCTTTGCCTAAAGGCCAACCAGCAGTATGTACAACCAAACCCTCTTGGTGTTTTTCAGGGTCGATATCCCAAATTTCTTTAAAACCTAAACCATAATGCTGTGGAGAGCTTTCTTTATCCAGGTTGAATTTTTCAATTAACTCTTTACCTAAATGGCCTCGACAGCCTTCGGCAAAAACAGTGTATTTGGCGCGTAACTCCATACCTGGCATAAACCCGTCTTTTTCTTTACCCTCGGCATCTAAGCCCATATCACCGGTAATAACGCCGCCAACACTACCATCTTCATTATAAATAACACTTTGCGCAGGGAAACCAGGGAAAATCTCTACACCTAACTGCTCAGCTTGTTCAGCTAACCAGCGGCAAACATTGCCCATACTAACAATGTAATTACCATCATTGTGCATAGTTTTTGGCACAGCAAAGCTAGGTAATTTGATGCCTGAATCTTCATTATTTAACAGATAAATATCATCGCCAGTTACTTTAGTTGTTAATGGCGCATTCCTATCTTGCCAGTCTGGAAATAATTCATTTAAAGATCTTGGTTCAAACACAGCACCAGAGAGGATATGAGCTCCAACTTCAGATCCCTTCTCAACAACGCAGACCATTAACTCTTGCTCTTTTTTTTGTGCTAATTGCATTAAACGACAAGCAGTTGATAAACCTGCAGGGCCAGCGCCAACAATGACTACATCAAATTCCATCGATTCGCGTTCCATAAGATCTCCCAGTGTAATTATATTTATATTCTAATGTGTATTTTAAAAATCTAAACTAAATTTCAAACATGCGTTTGATATTCAAACAAGTGTTTGATAGTATCCTACAACAGATGTCCAAGCAACACACTGTTATAAGCATTTATTTAGATTGTATCTTAGTTTAAAAGTTTTCACCAAGATTACGTTGACGTTTACGTAAAGCAAGAGTATCTTTTAGCTATTATTGTAAATTAACAAACCTTTTCAGAGGCTATGATGAAAGTACTAGTTCCGATAAAACGAGTTATTGACTATAACGTCAAAGTTCGAGTAAAACCTGACCATTCAAATGTTGATCTAGCCAATACAAAAATGGCTATAAACCCTTTTTGTGAAATTGCTGTTGAAGAAGCTGTTCGTTTAAAAGAAGCAGGTGTAGTAACAGAGATAATTGCAATTTCTATTGGTGATAAATCTTGCCAAGAGCAATTACGCACAGCATTAGCGTTAGGTGCAGACCGTGCCATACAAATTGACACTGATGAAAGCTTAGATGCATTAAACATAGCAAAATTACTGCAAAAAGTGGTCGAAGAAGAGCAACCGCAACTTGTTATTTTAGGTAAGCAGTCAATTGATAGTGATAACAACCAAACAGGTCAAATGCTTGCTGCATTAACAGGCATGCCACAGGGTACTTTTGCATCTGTTGTGAAAGTTGACGGCGATAAAGTCAATGTTACTCGTGAAGTAGATGGTGGCTTACAAACAGTTGCGCTTAATTTACCTGCGATTGTCACGACAGATTTACGCTTAAATGAACCTCGTTATGCTTCATTACCTAATATTATGAAAGCTAAACGTAAACCATTAGCAGTAAAACCTGCCGCTGATTTTGGACTTAATTTAACTGCTCGTACTAAATTATTAAAAGTAACTCCACCAGCAGAGCGTCAAGCTGGAATAGTGGTAGAAAGTATTGATGAATTAGTTGAAAAATTAAAAAATGAAGCCAAGGTGATCTCATGAGTATTTTAGTAATTGCTGAACACGACAACAGCGCGTTAAAAGCTGAGACACTAAAAACAGTCAACGCTGCACAAAAGATTGGTGGTGACATAACATTATTAGTCGCTGGTTTTGATTGTCAAAATGTTGTTGATGCTGCATCAAAAGTAAATGGCGTAAGCAAAGTATTAGTCGCTGATAATGCAGCGTACGAATATCAACTTGCAGAAAACGTAAGTTTATTAATCACTGAGTTAGCCGCTGACTATGAACATATTCTTGCAACAGCATTAACAACCGGCAAAAACTTCATGCCTCGCGTTGCCGCAATATTAGATGTTGCGCAAATATCTGACATTATTGCTGTTGAAAGTAGTGATACCTTTGTACGTCCTATTTATGCAGGTAATGCTATTGCAACAGTACAAAGTTTAGATAGCAAAAAAGTGATCACGGTACGTACAACGGGTTTTGATGCCGTTGCTACAGATGGTAATGCTGAGATAATCAACCTAGACACGGTAACTGATGCTGGTATCTCAAGTCATGTAAGTGATGAATTTACTGTTTCTGAACGTCCTGATTTAGGCGCTGCAAGTGTTGTTATTTCTGGTGGTCGTGGCATGCAAAACGGTGACAACTTTAAGTTACTTGACGGTATTGCAGATAAACTTGGTGCCGCTATTGGCGCATCTCGTGCCGCTGTTGATGCTGGCTTTGTTCCTAACGACATGCAAGTTGGTCAAACAGGTAAAATTGTTGCCCCTGACTTATATATCGCTGTAGGTATTAGTGGTGCAATTCAGCATTTAGCTGGTATGAAAGACTCAAAAGTCATTGTTGCCATCAACAAAGACCCTGAAGCGCCAATCTTCCAAGTTGCAGATTACGGTATTGTTGCTGACTTATTTGATGCCTTACCTGAGTTAGAAAGTAAACTATAAATGAAGTCTTAGTGCTGTTTTAAGCACAAAGTAATATTGATACAATAAAGCCACGCTTATGAAAATAAGACGTGGTTTTATTTTATCTGTAATTTGTCTAGCGAGTTAAACAGTTCATTAACAGTATTGAGTGATTTATGAAAAATAATTTATCGAGTTTAAGTGATTTAGCCGCCGCTTTTGGTAAGGCACCTATTGAGCGTGATAACTCAGCGCCTGCAAGTGATGATTCATTAGTCTATTCAACAGACTCTGGCCGCATTAGCCAACAAAAAGAAAAAAGTGTTACCCCAAGTGATGGTTTTGCTCGTGTAAGGCGGGAGACAAAAGGCCGAAAAGGCAAAGGCGTTATTGTTATCAGCGGCTTAGGCTTAGATGCTAAAGCATTAAAAGAATTAGCTAAAAAGCTAAAGAAAACCTGCGGTACGGGTGGCTCAGTGGTTGATGAAACCATTGAAGTTCAAGGTGACAAACGTGACGTAATACAACAGGTTTTAGAAAAGGCAGGCTTTAAAGTTAAGTTTACCGGCGGTTAATGCAGGCCGATACAACGGCCTTTTACCAATGATAAGACTACACTTCGTAGACTTTTCTGCCTGATAAAGCGTGTGAGAGTGTATTACCATCAACAAACTCTAATTCTCCGCCGACAGGCACACCATGCGCAATTCTTGAAATATTGATTTGGTGTTGCTGAGCAAGCTCGGCAATATAATGCGCCGTTGCCTCTCCCTCTACTGTCGGGTTAGTGGCTAAGATAACCTCGCTAAATTGACCGGTAGAAAATTGCTTCGCTAAAATATCTAAACCTAAATCGTCTGGCCCAATACCATCTATGGGAGATAAGTGCCCCATCAAGACAAAGTACTTGCCAAAAAATTCACCTGTTTGTTCAATCGCAATAACATCTCCTGGTGTCTCTACAATACACAAGGTAGTTGAAAGTTGACGCTTTGGACTTTGGCAAATTTCACATAGCGCTTCTTCAGTAAAGTTTCGACACTCTTGACAGTGACCTATATCAGTCATTGCTCTAGCCAAGGTACTCGCCAATTTGCTACCGCCACGACGATTTCTCTCAAGTAACTGAAATGCCATGCGCTGTGCGGATTTTGCGCCAACGCCAGGTAAACATTTGAGCGAATCAATTAACTCTTGCACAAGGGGGCTAAATTTCATAAATACCAATTAGTGTTCAATAGATGCTGTTAATTTTAATAAAATTAACAGCTAAATAGTAGTGGCTTATTAAAAAACATTTATCCTCAATCAGATAAGCGCGCAGCAGGAAATTGTTGGCGTCGTAACTCTGAGGGTAATTCATCAAACATTAATTTGAAGTGCCGACTAAAATAACTGTGATCAGAGAATCCCGATTGATAGGCTATTTGGGCAATAGGTAGCTTTGTCTCGACCAATAATCGCCTGGCATTATCTAAACGGATCTGACGAATAAATTGCTTGGGGGTTTTGGCCAAGTATTTTTTAAAACGCCTTTCTAACGCACTAACCGACAAGTGTGCCACTTGTGCTAGTTTCTCTATTGACAGTTCGATATGAAAATTATCCCTTATGTATTGCACAGGAACTTTTAATTCATCAATACCAGATAAGGTTTTCACTGTTTTTTGTAAATGGCGGGTCACTCCATATGAGCCAATGATTACATAATTTTCATCAATAAGAGGTCGTTTGGAGGTAGAAAACCAAGCAAGTTCACCCGATTTATCGATATTCATTTCCAATCGATCAGTAACCGTTTCACCTGACATTACTTTTTGATCATCTGCAATAAACTGTTTTGCTATATGAACGGGTGATAAATCACTATCAGATTTACCTAACACTTGCTCTAAATTGCCATAACCAAGGTGTTCAACAAACATTTGATTGGCGTAAACCACCCTACTTTCAATATCTTTTATCCAAAAAATGATATCTGGCAACATATCAAACATAGCGAGAACTTGTTTAACACTTACCTTATTTAATAATGAATCACTGTGCATAGTGGTCACATAAGAAAGAAACATCCATTGATAATAACAAACGAAAAAAATAAGTAAACGCCGATTTTGTTGCATCAACAACCGATTTTATATTAACCATTATAGTTTGTGGTCGATATACTGAATTCAATCAAAATTATCCAACTAAGCTTATCTCGGTTAGTTTTTTATAGTCAGTTGAGTAACAAAATGAGTAGTGTTCAATCAAAAAAAGTTCGTTTAGGTATGGTTGGTGGTGGTGAAGGTGCCTTCATTGGTGGTATTCATCGACTTGCTGCACAGATGGATGGCCAAATTGAATTAGTCTGCGGTGCTTTTAGTTCAAAGCCTGAGAAAGCCAAAGCATTTGGTAAAACCCTCTTTCTTTCTGATGAACGCTGTTACGCCTCTTATGAAGAAATGTTTGCCCGAGAGGCACAATTAGACCTAGCAGAGCGTATGGAGTTGGTTGCTATCGTAACGCCTAACCACCTGCATTTTCCTGTAGCCAAACTTGCGCTTGAGCATGGCTTTCATGTGATTAGTGATAAACCAGCGACGTTAACACTTACTCAGGCAATAGAGCTGAAAACGGTTATTCAAAGCTCTGGCATGCTTTACGGCCTGACTCATACTTATACTGGCTACCCTATGGTAAAAGAAGCCAAATATCGTCTTGATCAAGGACAGCTTGGCCAAATTAAGAAGGTTGTTGTTGAATATCCACAAGGCTGGTTAGCGACTAAAGATGATGAAACGAGTAAACAAGCATCTTGGCGATTAGACCCTGATAAAGCTGGCATTAGTTGCTGCATGGCAGATATTGGCATACATGCGGCTAATTTAGCTGAATATGTTACCGGTCTTAAAATATCCTCCTTGTGTGCAGAGTTAACCACTAATGTTGATGGCAGAGTATTGGATGATGATGGCACAGTTATGCTGCGCTTTGATTCGGGCGCTCATGGAGTACTACTTGCCAGCCAAGTCTGTGTTGGTGAAGAAAATAGTCTCAAATTAAGAGTTTATGGTGAACATGCCAGTATTGAGTGGTCACAACTTGAACCAAACAGTTTGTGGTTAAAGTTTCCAGATCAAGCTTCTCAATTAATAAGAACTGGGGTTGGTCAAATGGCCCCACAAACCCTAACTTGTATGCGTACACCAGCAGGACACCCTGAAGGATACCTTGAAGCTTTTGCCAACATATACTTAACGTTTGCTAAGCAAATAAGAAACCATACAAGCACTTCATCTAACTCTATTGACACTCCTGGTATTGATGAAGCTATCAGAGGCATGGCATTTATTGAAAATGTGGTCGCCGCTAGCCAATCAGAGTTTAAATGGCATGATTTCTCTTTGATCCCTTCAGAGATTAAACCAAGAACAATCAGTACAATAAAAAAAGATAACAAGGAAGCGAGTGATGAATAAAATTAAAGGCCCTGCGATTTTTCTTGCACAGTTTATGGGTGATGAATCCCCCTTTAATGACTTAGCTTCTCTTTGTAGTTGGGCTGCAAGTTTAGGTTATAAAGGTATTCAATTGCCAACTGATCCAAAGTTAATTGACCTTGGTAAAGCAGCCCAAAGCCAAGACTACTGTGACGAAATAACAGCCATAGTGAACAAGGCAGGTTTACAGATAACCGAGCTTTCTACTCACTTACAAGGGCAATTGGTTGCCGTTAACCCTGCTTATGATCAAATGTTCGATGGCTTTGCCCCAGAGCATGTTCGTAATAACCCAACTGCACGAACTAATTGGGCTATTGAGCAATTAAAATTTGCAGCTAAAGCCAGTAATCGCTTAGGTTTAAAAGCACATGCTACTTTTTCTGGTGCTTTACTTTGGCATACTTTCTACCCTTGGCCACAACGTCCTCCAGGATTAGTTGAGTTAGGTTTTTACGAGTTAGCCAAGCGCTGGTTACCTATATTAGATGCTTTTGAGCAGGCCGAAGTCGATGTATGTTTTGAGCTGCACCCCGGTGAAGATTTGCATGATGGTGCTAGTTTTGAACGTTTTCTTGAGGCCGTTGATAATCACCCTAGAGCAAACATCCTCTACGATCCAAGCCATTTTGTATTGCAACAACTTGATTACTTGGCCTTTATTGATATTTATCATAGTAGAATCAAAGCCTTTCATGTCAAAGATGCTGAGTTTAATGCCTCAGGTCGCTCTGGTGTTTATGGCGGATACCAATCTTGGCAAGACCGACCTGGCCGCTTTCGCTCATTAGGTGATGGACAAATCAATTTTAACGCTATTTTCAGTAAACTCACTCAATACGGTTACCAAGGCTGGGCCGTTTTAGAGTGGGAGTGTTGTATAAAACACCCTGAAGATGGTGCAAAAGAAGGCGCTGTATTTATTAGCAAACACCTTATTAATCCAACCGACAAAGCCTTTGATGATTTTGCAGCGGTAGCCAGTGATAACACTATTAATAAACAAATTTTAGGGCTTTAGTCTTAGACACAAGACTAGTTTCATTAAGTTTAGGAAGAGATAATATGACAAAAACAACAAACAGTTCATCTCTGCTATTTAGAGCATGCTGTCTAGCACTAACCGTCACAGCAATGACTTTTGCTATTCGCGCCGGCATATTGAGTCAATTGAGTGACGACTTTGGCTTGAGTGATAGTCAGCTAGGCTGGGTTAACTCAATGGCTTTCCTAGGCTTTCCTGTCGCTATGATGATTGGTGGTTTTTTATATAACCGACTTGGGGCAAAAAAATTGCTAATTACCGCCTTTATTTGTCACCTCGCGGGATTACTATTAACCATAACAGCGACTGACTTTTGGGGCTTACTAGTATCTACCTTTTTTATTGGCTTTGCTAATGGCGCCGTAGAAGCGGGCTGTAACCCACTTATAGCACAAATCTATAAAGATAATAAAACCACCATGCTTAACCGATTTCATGTGTGGTTCCCCGGTGGAATTGTCATTGGTGCAATCACCTCTAAGTTGATGACAGATGCTGGCCTAGGCTGGAAACTACAAATTGCCGTGATGTTACTTCCTACGCTAATTTATGGTTTTATGGTCCTAAAACAACAGTTTCCACAGCTGCATAAAACCATCACCACATCGACGGTAAATAACATTAAAGCACTAACAACGCCATTATTTGTCTTTATGGCGCTGTGTATGACCTTAACCGCAACCACTGAGCTAGGCACTCAACAGTGGATAGACCGAATTTTAGCGGCATCTGGCGCTTCACCTATGTTAATCATGGCAATGATCACTGGTTTAATGGCGGTTGGTCGCTATTTTGCAGGCCCTGTGATTCATAGACTCAACCCTGTAGGTGTTTTACTTGCATCAGCGGTTATTTCCACAGCAGGTATTTATAGTATGAGTATTGCCACTGGCAGTGCTGTTTATTTATCCGCTATTTTATTTGCCATTGGCGTAACTTATTTTTGGCCAACCATGATAGGTTTTATTGCTGAATATGTACCAGAAACTGGTGCATTAGGCTTATCACTTATCGGTGGTGCGGGCATGTTTGCAGTGAGTCTGTGGAACCCCGTGATAGGTCAGTGGATAGACAGTGCTAGAGTAGAAGCAACGAGTG
>Ga0209292_1000897_pt1 | contig 37836 bp, 30 predicted proteins | sample GOMGulsemesocosm_2_FD_184634 | JGI IMG/M metagenome (GOLD analysis project Ga0209292, IMG submission 184634) | Methane-oxidizing microbial communities from mesocosms in the Gulf of Mexico - GOM9C Gulf of Mexico (SPAdes) (version 2) | ecosystem: Environmental > Aquatic > Marine > Cold seeps...
AGCTGCTGGCTATGAATTTGTTGGTATTCGTAGTGTGTGGCTCAAGATTATCTGTTTGTTGGTAAGTGGTATGATGCCATTAATTTTTTAATGTATTGTGTTTTATTTAGGGCAGACAATTTACTATCGTAAACAGACATCATTTTAGATATTTTCCCCTGCTTGCTAGCTACCGGAGTGAAAGCCATATAAATTGGAGCTTTCGAAAGACAACCCGCTACTTTAATGAGATTCTGCTTATCTAACTCATCTAAAGTAAAAAGGGTACTGTTCTTGGTAAACACAAAGCTATCCATGCGATTTTTCTCGAGTTTGGCGATATTTTGAGCTATAAATCGCTCGTGATATGGTTGAAATTGAAATTGCCAAGGGTTGCTTTTAACATAGTTATTAAGCTCTTCGATAGAGGTATCTGTTGCAATACCAATTTGTAACCCTTTAAGAGAGCTTACACCATCATAGTGCCAATTCGATTTGTATAGTGTGAAAAAGCACATTTGTTGATAGCCAACAGAAAGTTCCGGATATAGCAAATTAGGTGCCTCACTTTTAGCAGGAGATAATAATGCGTCTGCTTTACCGGAAGAGACATTTTGAATAGCCCGTGACCATGGAAATATATGTATGTTGAGTTGATATTGAGTATTTTCAAAGATTTTCTTTACCAGCTCTACCACGTAACCTGGATGGTTAGAATCTAAGCAAACTTGTGGACACCAATCGATGGCGTCTATATGTATATCTTCTTTTAGGGCTGTTTTATCTGTTTTTTGGGCTAATAAGGGGCTTGTTAGACCAAGTAATAGAACAATAATAGTGATTTTTATTTTTGGATTTTTGTGCTTTGTTAAAATCGGAAGCTCCATAAGCATATCACTTGCGCGGTTTATTCTTGATATAAATATAATAGTGTATTAAGCCAAGAATAGCTCATCAAGCTGTAACCTTAGTTGCTCCAAAATTTTTGTTTTCTCAAAACTTGCTAGGTCAGACTCAATCGTCTCAAAGAGGTAATGATTAAAGTTGATTGAGTGCCTAGCTAATTTACAATGATATAAATTTTTATTGGGTAGCCCGTTGTCCTCAACATCGTAGTCTTGAAGTGTTTGTTTGTCTAGGTAGGTACTGATTTTCGTTATTTCATGATCGTTGAAACATTTATTACCTTGCTGATCTCGTGTCATGCCTCTGATGCGGTAATCTATATCGATAACGTCAGCAGAGAACTCATCAATGACAAAATTAAGCACTTTTAAAGGCGAGATAATGCCACAGGTAGAAAGCTCTATGTCAGCTCTGAAAATAGCGATACCGTTTTGTGGCGCTTCTTCAGGGTAAGTGTGAATGCATAAATGGCTTTTATCTAGATGAGCCACTAATGATTCTGGTTTTGCTTCTTCTGAAATCATTAACGTTACACTAGCTCCTTGAGGCGTGTAATCTTGGCTCGCAATATTTAACACATTACCGCCAATGGCATGACATACTTCAGTCAGTAATTCGGTCAGTTTTACACTGCTATAGGCCTCGTTAATATAGGCATGATAGCTATCAGTAGATTGACTCGATGCTAGGTAATGCACCCTGTATAACGAAAAACTTAAACTTTTAGTTAAATTGTTAAAGCCATACAGGGGGATTTTGTTATCAATAGGCATGGAGTATCTGCTATTGAGCAAGAATTTCAAAATCGTGAGTAATGTCAACATTGGCATTTAACATTAAGGCGACAGAACAATATTTATCAGCAGACAGGCTTACTGCTCGCTCTACGTGTTTAGCTGTGACATCAGTTCCTGTAATAACAAAGTGTAGGTGTATTTTTTCGAATAGTGCTGGTACGCTGTTAGCACGAGTACCTGAAAGCTCTACATAACAGCCGCTAATGTTTTGTCTGGCTTTTTGTAAGATGCTGACCACATCGACTGAAGAGCAGCCGCCTAGTGAAATTAGTATACCTTCCATAGGGCTTGGTGCTAGGTTGCCATCGTTAGCGTCTAAAATAACAGAATGGCCACTCTCTGATGTGCCTAGAAATAATTCATCACCAATCCATTTTACTTTTGCTTTCATTTTTAATAACTCATTGTGTGAAGTATGCGCTTTAACGCAACAGAAAAGTATTTTAACTAAGTTGTTCAACTATCACTAGTGCCACTGTTAATAAATGACATAAGTGGCCGTAAAGATAGGATGAGTAATTCGATTATGCGCTAGTTGCGATGAATAAATATTATGAGGTTTGAGCCAATAAAAGATTAATTTCATTATCGAATAAGTTTTTGATTAACAGTGCAAACTCTTTGATGAACTGGTGTTGTGGATCAGTGACTGGATTATTTACTACACCAGATAAGATCTCTTCAAGATCATAAACGATAGCGTCTACTTCGCGTATTATAGCATTACGCTGAGTAAAGCTTAAACCTTCATTCTGGTTACAAACTGAAATAATTTGTTCACTTAATTCAATTTCAATAACGCTCATTACGGTATCAGCGCTTTTGTTTGTAGCAACGCTATTTTCAAATAAGTTTAAATGCTCAGCTAAATATTCAATGATATTAATGTAACCTTCAGTATCTATAACCATAATAATATTATGTACACCTGTTGAGTGAGATAATCAAATTATAGCAGTAACTGTACATTTTATTTGTTAGCTTGTTCAAGTAAAAAGTATAAGGTGAGTTAACTCACCTTATACTTACTGTTATTGCATGCTAAGCAGCGTTTGTACTTTCAAAAATTTTATCGGCAGAGGCGGCGACAAAACCTGTGTATAGTTCGCCATTAGCTAATGGATAACGTTTAGCAAACTCATAAAAACAACTTGGAATTTCTAAAGTAACATCAGAAAACTCAACGTGCGCTTTATCTGCTAAAATTGATGATTGCTCTAATTTTACTCCTTTATCACCTTTAATCTCACCACCGGCACTATTTAGAGTATGGCCAGCATTTTTAAGGCTGTCATTAACGTCTATAATAGAATCATAACCTTCAAGGTGGTTAATACTTACAGTGAAATGATTTGCGCGATAACCCCAGGCGGCCAACCATGCTGCATATTCACTTTCTGCTAGTAAAGTTTTGTAGTTAGTTGAACTTATTTTCCAAGGTCGACCAGAATAGAGAAAGTCTGAATCTTCGCTGATTTTTTCAGGTAGCTGGTCAACTAGGTTATGAATAATTGTTTGTACCTTCTCTGAAAATTCCTCAACACGTAATTCACTGATAAACACTTTAGGCATAGTGTTAGTATTGTGCTCAAAATGCTTAGCAGTTAATTTTTTTGCAGAAAAATCATATTGGCCACATTCACTATAACCAATTGAAATAAGATGCTTTGCCAACTTATCTAAGTTCACTTTTTCAATATTGAAGGTGCGGTAAGCGACATGATCATTAATCACGTCATTGCCATGACCAAGTAAGTGGTGAATTTTGTTTGCTGAAGGAGTTACGGTTAAATACTGTTGCCAAATTTTATCAAAAAGAGCTGTCACTTTTGCAGTCATAATTATGCCTATAGAGATAAGTTAATGAAGAATTAAATAGGTTTAAGGTAGGGAATGGCGACATTGGGTACAACAAGAAATGTTGGTGACAGCACACGCTACCACCAAAGGTTAGATTTGATCGATACTTTTAAAGAAGCAAGGACGAAATCCGGCTTCTCTTTTTTTTACAAAAATAAAAGTATCTTTTAACATGTTATAGCTTAATGCCAGGGCTTAGCGTTGCAGGTAAGGCCACTTTATCAGCTTCCACTGAAGCAATTGGATAAGCGCAGTAATCAGCGGCATAAAAAGCACTTGCTCTATGATTACCACTAGCACCTATACCACCGAAAGGGGCGGCACTACTAGCGCCTGTAATAGGCTTGTTCCAGTTAACGATACCTGCACGAATACGTTTGAAGAAATGATTGTATAAATCTTCACTATCACTTAATAAGCCAGCGGATAGCCCAAAGCCGGTGTTATTCCCTTCATCTATAGCAGCGTCAAAGTCTGAGAAACGATATACTTTTAATAGCGGGCCGAAATATTCTTCATCGGGTACATCAGCAACAATATTTGTTACATCAATGATACCAGGTGAAATAAAGCCAGTATTTGCTTCAAGATGTTTTAATTCAATGATTGGACTAGCGCCTAAATCAATTAATTTTTGCTGTGCGGCAACTAAACTTAAAGCAGCCTTTTCTGAAATCATTGAACCGATAAAAGGTTGTTTTTCATCGTCATAATAGCCAATAGTTAATGCTTTAGTTGCTTCAACAAGCTTAGCTATTATAGCGTCACCCTGTTCGCCTTCTTCGATAAATAAACGACGAGCACAAGTGCAGCGCTGACCTGTGGTTACAAAGGCAGATTGTATAATGTCGTGAACAACAGCCGTTATGTCACTAACATCCTTAACGATAAGCGGATTGTTGCCACCCATTTCTAAGGCTAATATTTTACCCGGCTGTCCGCCAAATTGCTCATGTAAAAAGTGACCTGTTGCTGAGCTACCAGTGAAGAATAACCCATCGATCATTTTATTGCTTGCCAGTGCCTTTCCCGTTTCTATTTCACCTTGGACAAGGTTGATAACACCAGCAGGAAGACCGGCAGCTTGCCAAATTTTCAAAACTTCTTCTGCAACTTTAGGTGTTAATTCACTTGGCTTAAATACGATGGTGTTACCTGCAATAAGTGCGGGTACAATATGCCCATTTGGCAAATGCCCAGGAAAGTTGTAAGGACCAAATACAGCGACAACACCATGGGGTTTATGACGAATAAAAGCTTTAGCTCCGGGCATCGGGTTTTCAACAGTACCGGTACGCTCTTTATAAGCGTTCAGAGAAATATTAATTTTACCTACCATAGCGCCTACCTCACCTAGGGTCTCCCAGCGAGGTTTTCCTGTCTCTAGGGCGATGGTATTTGCTAAGGCGTCTTTATTTTCGCCAAGTAATTCAGCGAATTTTGTTATGATGCTAACACGCTCATCAAAACTGATAGTTGACCAGCTTTCAAAAGCGGCACGTGCGCTAATAATTGCTTGATCTACTTGTTCAGGTGATGCGGTTTTTCCTTGCCAAATAACGTCATTACGCGCAGGGTTAACAGAGCTAACGTCATGACCTAAACCTGCTTGCCATTGACCATTAATAAGTTGGACTTTATCTGAATAATTGGTAGACATATTTATTCCTATTACCATTTAGGTTATTAGTTACTAAGAAGGCGAACCCAATCACCTTGTTGTACTTGTAATGCTTGTGCAACATCGCTAGTGATCACCACTTGATTTGCAGTTTCACGTAGTGTTAACTTAATTTGTGTTGCGCGAAAATCTTCAACCTTGGTATTGCATATGATGTATTTTTGGTTGCTTTCACTGCCACAGCTATCATCAATTAATACTTGAAATCTATTACTGTTACGAATGGCTCTTATTTGCTTAAGTTCAGCTTCAACAGTTGGCCCAGCATCAAAAATATCGACATAACCACGACGAGAAAAACCTTCAGCCTCAAGCAAGCGCAGCGCGGGTACTGTATTACTATGTACCTTGTTAATCACTTGTTGAGCTTCTTTACTTAGTAAGTTGACATATACGGGGTACTTAGGCATTAATTCGGCAATAAAGCCTTTATTGCCTATACCCGTTAGGTAATCAGCTTTGGTAAATTGGATAGATAAGAAATGCTCTTCAAGCCAATCATAAAAAGGTGACTTACCATTTTCATCGCTAACACCACGCATTTCAGCAATAACACAATCTGAAAAACGTTCTTTATGCTCAGCCATGAATAAAAATCGACAGCGTGATAAGAATCGTCCATTACCGTCTTTGCGATGACTTTCTTGTAGAAATAAAGTACAAATTTCGGTAGCGCCAGTGTAGTCATTGCATAAAGCAAGTGTTTCAACGGTATTGTGAATATTTAGTTCTCGTGAACTATGTACAACCTTACCTAAGTGATAATGATAAAAAGCATTATCTAAACCAACAGCAGCTTCTATACCCGCAGTACCTATTACTTGGCCTGTGTCGGTGTCTTCCATGACAAATAAATAACCTTGATTACCAGGTTCATTAACCTGTAAATGGAAAGATTCTTCCGAGTGGTTAATACGTTTTTTTAACATATCTTCATTAACAGGCAATGAAGTAAAGCCATAGCCTGAATCAATGGCAATACGATGTAAGTCGTTATAATCAGTCGCTTTGATAGGGCGGATAATAATCATAAATAGATCTCGATGATTAGAGAGAGCCTCAAATAATATTAATGAATTAATATTATTTGAGATATTAAGCAGTACTTTTAACTTAAGATGCTAATGAAGCGACCGCTTTTTCAAAACGTACTAAACCGTTAATAATGTCTTCATTAGGAATAACTAATGACGGAGCAAAACGTACTATGCTTGCGCCAGCTACTAAGGTCATTACCCCTTCAGCCAGTGCGGCATTTAAAAAGTCTTTAGCTTTACCTTGGTATTGTTCGTTTAATACCGCGCCAATTAGCAAGCCTTTACCACGAATTTCGCTAAAAACGTTATACTTAGTATTGATTGCATTTAAGCCATCGATATAAAGTTGTGCTTTAGCTTTTACACCAGCCAGTATTTCGGGCGTATTAATCGTATCAATAACCGCTTCAGCAACAGCACAAGCTAGTGGGTTGCCACCATAAGTACTACCGTGAGTACCAATTTTTAAATACTTAGCTATATCTGTTGTGGTTAGCATAGCGCCAATAGGGAAGCCACCACCTAAACCTTTAGCTGATGTTAATATATCTGGAGTAACGCCAAGGTCCATATAGGCATAAAGTTCACCTAAACGGCCAGCACCAGTTTGTACTTCATCAAAAATTAATAATGCATTATGTTCATCACATAATTCGCGCAAGCCTTGAATGAACTCAGCCGTTGGCGAAACAATGCCACCTTCGCCTTGTAAAGGTTCAACCATGATAGCGCAGGTTTTATCTGAAATTAATGCTTTAACACTTTCTAGGTTATTATACTCAGCGTGCTCGATATCACCTGGTTTTGGGCCAAAACCATCAGAATAGGCTGCTTGGCCTCCAACGGTTACAGTAAAGAATGTGCGACCATGGAACCCTTGCTTAAAAGCAATTATTTGAGTTTTGTCACTGCCATGAACTTCTAGCGCCCAGCGACGAGCTAGCTTCAATGCAGCTTCGTTTGACTCTGCACCAGAGTTAGCAAAGTAAACTTTATCAGCGAAGGTAGCATCAACTAATTTTTTAGCTAAGCGTAGCGCAGGCTCGTTAGTCATAACATTGGATAAATGCCAAATTTTTTCGCTTTGCTCTTGTAGAGCACTAACTAAGGCAGGGTGACAATGCCCTAAACTACTTACTGCAATTCCGCCAGCAAAATCGATATATTCTTTGTCTTGTTGATCCCACACTCGAGAGCCTTGACCACGTACAGGAATAACAGTAGAAGGAGCATAGTTTGGTACCATTACATCGTCAAAAATATCGCGGCTTACAGGAAAATGTTCTGACATTTTAAAAATCCTCATTGATTGGTGGGTTGTTTGTAACGAAATGACTCACTTCAGTATATAAGCAAGGAAATATCTTGCATTAAATAATAGGTTTGTGATCAAAAACAGAAGGATAGTATGACAGAATAAAGCAACTTTGTCTTATTTAATGAGTCTGCAGCCTAGTAAAAACAAAGGGTTGAAGGTTTTATTCAAATTTTGTGCATATTTATAGGTAGTCAGTAAATAAGTCAGTAGGCATACTTTTGTTAGTGGGAAAGTGCTTGGTTGATAAATGCTATAGGGCGGTTAATTTCATAAATAATCAAAAATAATTTTAATTAAATCTACTGTATCTAATTAAATTTTAACTTTATGTGGTCAATATCACTTTTATTTAACAAAGAAATTTCTTTCTCACTCAACTTTACTGTCCCGAATAAAAGATTTGTTTCATTATCATTTATTAAATTGGCTTTGGTTAAGCTACGATAACTTACATACACTTTTGCTTTGGCAACAACTTGAGCGATAGGAGTCATAGCATTAATATCATCACCATAAGCTAAATCAAACATTGCTTCGGTGATAGGGAGCCTACTAAAGTTCATTAGTTCGATTAAGTCAGCCGATAATTTACTACTACGTAAGATAAGTTGCTCTAGCAATAATTCAGGAGAACTATCAACCTTAACAAGCACATTATGTAAGAGCTTATCTTTGCCTTGAACGGCTTTATACAAAGTTTTTTCATACATTTCATTGTAGGTATTTAAAAAGCAACGAGTTACTGCTAACTGACCTATGTTTGACAGCATTCCTGTGGTAAATGCAGTGTACCAATCTAATTTCTTATCTTTAGCTAATGCGCTGGCGGCTAGAGCAACTGAGAGACTATCATTCCATAATTTTCGTTTCATTAAGCCGTAGGGAGCAGTAGTGCTAGGTAGCCAATGTTTAAGAATAAAGGTTGGCATGACTAATTTTAAGTTGTCTAAACCGATATAGCTTAATGCTAACTTTGCATCGTTAACTTGAACATCGGCTCGTTTTCTATATTGAGGTTTATTGACTAAACTGATTAAGTCTGTGGCAAGCCAGGGTAAGGAGGTAGCTAACGGTTGTATTCTATTAATTGACGTTGCTCGTAACGACAATAGTTCTAGAATAGCTGGCGCAGCGTCTTCAATACATAGGATGTTATGATAAAGGTGAGTTTTATTATCAAATTCTTTATTTACTTGACTGCGAACTTGTTCATAAAAGGTATTCGTTACTTGATTTCGAAAGTGTTCTTCACCATAAGCCGCAACAATTTTTTCTTCTTGAGCTTCTTTTTCAACGTTTAATAATTCACGGCGACGGTTTTCTTGTTCGCTACCTTGGTGATCTACAAGGTTGATTTTTCCGTCCCGTTGATCCGCAAATTCCTTGCTAATAGACAAACTTAACGTACGTTGGTGTATTGATGAAATGATGTCGCTAAGTTCAAAAATTTGCATAATGCTTCGTGGCTATCGCAGTTAGTTAAAAAGGGAATTATATACCCGCAGAATCATGCATCTTCATGTAGAACGGGTTTATAGTGTAAGTTTATCGGTTTATACCAATAAATCATTAATTTTATGTAATTATTTTTTATATAACTCAATAAAATTTTGCAATAGCGCTTGGCCTTGCTCGGTTAAAATTGATTCGGGGTGAAATTGTACACTACAAATCGCGAGTTGCTTATGTTGCAAGGCCATAATTTCATCTTTATTACCCTGTTCATCAATACTCCAAGCAGTGATGGCTAATTCATCAGACAGTGATTGTTCATCAACAATAAGTGAGTGATAACGTGTCACACGCAAAGGATTTTTTAAATGCTGAAATAACCCTTTACCATCATGCTTAATGGCACTGGTTTTACCATGCATTAATTTTTTTGCCTTTTTTATTTTTGCGCCAAAGTGTTGAGCAATACACTGATGACCTAAACATACACCTAGCAAAGGAATACGTCCGGCAAAGTGTTCTACCACAGCTAAAGATATTCCCGCATTGTCAGGGTCACAAGGGCCAGGAGAAATAACAAGGTATGAGGGGCTTAATTTTTCAATCGCCATTAAACTGATTTCGTCATGACGAAAAACTTTTACTTCTTGACCTAGCGCTTGAAAATAATGCACCAGATTGAAAGTGAAAGAGTCGTAATTGTCGATCATTAATAACAAAGTTGATATGCCTAGCCATGAAAACCGCGGCTATTCTAATGCTTGGTAAATGACAATACACGGATTATTTTTATTTTAATACTTACAACCAATTCTCATAGCGTGTTTTTTAAGCATAAAAAAAGGTCAAACTTTCGTTTGACCCATAAAACGAGTGAGAGAACTCGCAGGTTTAACTATGAATTTAGAATTTAGCTGATACCCAAACCCAAACTTTGTCGGTATCAACTTTAGTGTCGCCAGCATTGTATGCAGCATACTTGATGCCAGCTTTAAATGTTTTATTGATAGCTTTTGCATATACTGCGTCAATTTCTGAACCTAAATCATCAACATCACCTGAAGTATTATCAGCAGTAAAGTCGTGAGCAACAATTTTCCATGAACCTCCTGCTAGTTTACCACTAACTGAAACATAGATATCTTGTAATCCTTGAGCTGGAGTGCCTAAGAATTGGTCAGCCCAACCATTAAATTTATGCAATGTCGCCAACGGTGTTGCAAAGCCATATTTTCCGGTATCAGAGCCCAATAATTCGTACCCAACTTTCACGTTCACACTTGCTAACTGAGTGCCAGCTTCTACTGCAAAATAGTTTGCATCTCTATCAAGTGTCTCATTATCTTGATATGCAAATTCAGCAGAATAAGTTACTTTATGATCGTTTAATTTACTTGCTCCAGCATATCTAATACCGAAAGTATTAATTTCAGCACCACCTGTTTTATCTTCTTCTAATAGGTAAGCGTAACCTGTTAGTTTACCAGAAGATAACTTGTGTGAAATGTTTAACAAGTGATCTTTAGAGTCAACATCTTTCTCATCAGAGAAAATACGGTTGCGTTTTGCTAAATAAGCATAAGAGACTTTGGTTGCTTCGCTTAATTGGTAACCTAACGTTAATGCATCAAATGTTTGTCTATCTTGACGCCAGCCAACATGACCAACAAAGCGATGATTATCCATAGTGATCACTTGACGACCAATTTTGCCTGATAGCTTACCATCTTTATAAGCAAGATACGCTTGATCAAGTTCAGTGTGATCTGGGTCGGCAACAACTGAATATTCATTGCCGTGGCCTATTGCATCTTTATAGTCATCAACAAGTGCTACTGAGTTTTCAAGCTCAATTGCAGCAGAAAAACCATCAAAAGTACCTGTTGTATAGTTTAAACGAGTGCGTAAAGTAAGTGCGTTAGCATCTTTTGCAGCATTGTCTTGCTCAACACCTTCATAACGTAGATTTAAGTTTGCTGATAATTTGCCATCAGTTAATGCTGAAGTTAAGTCTGAATTTGCGGCAAAAGCAGCAGGCGCTGAAAAAATAGCCGCGGTTAGTAACGAGAGCGTAAATGTTTTTGCGTTAATATTTTTTGTGTTCATAAGTAATATCCCATTTTTATGTTTTATAAATTATCTAAAATTTGTGTTGGTACGTTTGTTTTTGTAGTTGTTTGTACGCTTTGGTGGATTCTTACACTCAGGTTGATTTGATAAGTTGATTTAAATCAACTTGTGAAATCAACTTATTAAATAGAGGATATAACTTGATTTGAGTCAAGCTTTCTCAAATTAGGAAGCTTTGTATTAAGGAGAGGCATTACTGGCTTATTTAAATTATCTTGCTATTATTTATTTGTAGTGAACCATTTTATCTTGTTATTTTTAAAGTGTATTTAAACAAGGAATTGTTGTATGTCGGAAAAAAGATGTAACGTTGAAATAAAAATTAAGCAGTTATTAAAAGGTTTAAGTGTCGCCCAGCAATGTTCCTTAAGTGAAATAAGTAGCTTTGGTTATACTTTATCTTTTGTTAGAAAAACACCTGAAGGTAAACTTGCTGTAGTGCAATTAGATAATGGTGCTATTACCATAGATGAAGAAGGTGAAATAGATCACAATTCTGGTATCAAGATACGTGATTAAGTTCGGTTACTTTAAAGGCAAGAAAAAACTACGGTACTTGGTAAAATAAGCTCAGCATCAAACAAAAAAATAAAACTAAGGAAACGCCTTGCCAAAATTTTATGGGATTTCTTTGTATTAATGGCAAGCTTTTATATTCGTCAATAGCTTCGATACTCGGTTTGCTCAAATTAGCATAGAACTCAGAAAATGCTTGTGAACGTAAATCTGGATCCGCCTGTGTCGCTTGTTGTAATGTCACATCTAGCCAAAGTGGTAAATCACTTCTGTTGTGTTTAATGCTGCGATAATGCCATTGTTGATAATGAGTAAGATTGTTTTTAGCGGTAATCTTGGGTTTATAGGGGAGTTCACCCGTCAACATTTCATAGCAAATAACACCTAAAGAAAATAAATCACTTAAATGGTTTGATTGCATAGTTAGTAGTGTTTCAGGGGCAATATAATTTATTGAACCTTGCGGCACATTTTCTAATAATGTCTCTTGATCTTCATCTAATGAGGCAACAAATACCGCACCATAATCAATTAACTTTATTTGTCCGTATTGATCAATCATGATGTTGTCAGGCTTCAAATCTCTGTGCACAACCTCAAGACGTTGAAATGCACGTAAAGCTGAAATGATTTGCTTGATTATATCTCTTACTTGCGCAATGCTGGGCTTTGGATTGTCATACATCCACTGGAAAAGAGTTTGACCATCAATATATTCGCTAATGTGGTACAAAAATTTACTCTTGATATTAAGTGGCATTATTGCCATCACATTAAGGTGTTTTATGCGTTCTCCAAGCCAAGCTTCACGGGTAAATGCTTGCAGATAAAGTGCATCTTCAGCAAAGTTTTCTGAGGGCGCCTTGAGGGTTAACAATTTTCCTGTAATACTCTCTTCAACTAAATAGACATGCGATCTGTTACTGGCATGAATAATTTTTTTTACCTGAAAACTATCCAGTGTTTGACCTACTGCTAACGCGGGTGGAATTGCTTTATTGCGTAACTCTCTTTCAATCTCAGCTAATTTTTTATTGGCAATGCTGTTAACCGTGACTAAAAGACAGCTGACATTGTCATCACTCCCCGCTGATAATGCATGCTCTACAATGGTTTTACTTAAGCGCTCTAACTCGAGATTATCGGGTTTACTCGACAGTGTTTGTAACAGCGATTTCAACTCTTTGTTCGTTAAAAACTCATGAACGCCATCACAGGTAAGCAAATAAATATCGTGCGCTTGCAGGTCAACTTGATGAACATCTACCTGCAAGCGAGAATCTGCACCTAATGCCCGTGTCAATATCACGGATTTAGTACCTTGCTTGCAATTATGGTCTTGGCTAATGGCTTCAAGTTGTTTATCACGATATAGGCTGATACGAGTATCACCCACATGAAAGATATAACCTGTGGCAGATTTAAAAATCATTGCCGAAAAGGTGGTTAGCCATTGTTGCTGTTGGTCAGAGAGATAATTTCCAGTATCAAGTGCACTACTTTGTGAATATAGCCACTGATTTAAACTGGTAATAACCTTAGCAGCCGACTTTCGTGTAGACCATGTTTGCGGTGTGGCGTAGTAATCACTAATAAACTGAGTAACTGCTAATTGTGATGCTTCGGCTGCTTTATTGGCACTAGAAACACCATCAGCAATACAGGCAATAACGCCTTTTGCTATTCGTTCACTTTCATTGGGAACTAAGGCTGCGAAGGCATCTTGGTTTTCTGCCTTGATACCAGCACAAGAATAACCGCCAAATTTCACTTGTAAACCGACATTAGATTGTAGTGCTTCTGTCAGCTTACTTTTAGCGATATTACTCTTTGATTTATCAACCTTAGTCATCACTTCATTCCTAATAAATTTAATGAACTTGTATTAACTCTACACTACCGTCTTCGCGAACTTCTGTGATGGTTCCTCTCGGCTCTGTCATGAAGAGTAAAGCAATAAAACCTACAACAGCAGTTGTGGCGATCACTAAAAAGAAGTCTTGATAGCTCACCATCGAAAGTACTGTTAAATAAACAACCGCACCTACATTGCCATAAGCTCCGGTCATACCTGCTATCTGACCGGTTAAACGACGTTTAATAAGTGGTACAGCAGCAAATACAGCACCTTCGCCTGCTTGTACGAAAAACGAACATGCCATGGCGGTAATTACAGCTAACACTAAAGGCCAGCTACTATCAATCAATGACATAGCAAAGTAACCCATTGCTAGACCGGCCGTTAAAATAAGTAAGGTTTTCTTACGACCGAACTTATCGCTTAACCAACCACCACCTGGACGAGACATTAAATTCATAAAGGCATATAAAGAAGCTAACATACCAGCATAAACCATATCTAAAGAAAAAACGTCAGCAAAAAATAATGGCAGCATAGAAATAACCGCTAACTCAGAGCCAAAGGTAGCAAAATATAATACGTTAAGTACGGCAACCTGTTTGAATTGATACCGGTGAATTTCGGGAACATCTTCAACAAACAAATGGCCGTTTATTTTATAGGTTTGTTTGATTTCAACAATAAGTAACACTAATAATGCAATATAAGCAATCATGGCGCTTTGTTCAGAAAGTAATTGCACACCCGCTGGTGATAACTTCCAAGTTAATAATGACAACGCGCCATACATCGGAAGTTTCATTAATAACAATAAGAAAAAGTCACTTTTACTGGTTACTTCCATCGCACCAGTTTGCTTGGGTTTGAAGTAGGTTGAACCTTGAGGGGTGTCGGTTACATTGATATACCAAAAAACACTAAATAACAAACTCATTAAACCGGTCAAGCCTACCGCATAGCGCCAGCCTTCTTCTATACCAAAAGCATTGGTAATAAAAAGCGCGATAGCAGGCAAAGACATCGCAGCAGCGGCAGAGCCAAAGTTGCCCCAACCGCCATAAATACCCTCGGCGGTTCCTAACTCGTTAGCAGGAAACCACTCACTTACCATGCGAATGCCAATAACAAAACCAGCACCAATAAAACCAAGTAAAAACCTAGCTAGTGCGGCTTGTTGAAAGCTTTCAGCTAAAGCAAACATAAAACAAGGAATGCTACAAAAAGCCAGTAAAAGTGCGTAGGTAATTCTAGGGCCATATCGATCAGTTACCATACCAATAATAACTCGTGCTGGTATGGTTAACGCAACATTAAGAATGAGTAAGGTTTTTATTTCACTGTTACTTAATCCTAAACTTTGTGCAATAACGGCTAATAAAGGTGCGTGATTAAACCATACGGCAAAGGTGATAAAAAAAGCCATCCAGCTGAGGTGTAAAACTTTCATTTTACCGGTAAAGGACAATATTTTTATGCCTGCTTGAGCACTCATAAGTAACTCCTCGTTAAATATAAAAAAATAAAATTTGAATAACTAGAGATAGAGCAATTGAAATGCCAACGCGCGCATGTTTTTATTTGTTCTTTAATATCAATCGTTTATTTTGTTTTACTTGGTGAGTGGATATTTTTTTTGCACTGTACTTATCAGCATGCACAGATAGAGTGCAGTTATTTCTGCCTATATATTTTTTAATAAGCTATTCATAACGGCCTTTTTAAGGGTAATAATGCCGCACATTAATAAAATAAATACCATGTTCACTACTCAGTCACGCTCTGATATGTGTATGACGTATTACGAAGAACATAAATAACCTGAGCTCTGCTTAATAAATGTTTCTCTAGCAGCTATTTTTACTAACTTCTACGTTAAATTCGTTTGCAATAGGCTAGCTATTGACGCGCAAATTTGACTTGAATTAAGTAAAACTATCAAGCTAGAGATATCAAAGTAATTTAATCCATATATTTCAATGGTGTAACTATCTCTTAAGCAAAGTTCAGGTTAAGTATAGCGGGGATTAGTTTGCTGTCGACTATAGAGGCTTTTCAAGTTAAGCAATGAAATATGTATAGCATTAGTGAGTTTAGTGGCATTGCTGACGAAGGTAAAGCTACATGGATAGCTTGTAATTTGAGAGAGTAAAATTACCCTGCTTGTTCTGATGTATCTTCAAGTGGAACGGGTATATGTCTCATTATTTTAATCTTAGTATCATCTTTATTCCATAATTTCCGAATCACGTTTTCTCTATCCCTTGCTACATTATTCGTCCAAATGGTAATATTAGGCTCTAATTCTACTTGCATTATTAATGCTTGTGCCTCTAAGATTGTTTGTAAGTGCTTAGCAACAGCGGCACCAGTGTCAATGATGGTAATATCCTTATTTACAATTTCTAGAATCAGCTCTCGGACAAATGGATAATGGGTGCAGCCTAGTACAATAGTATCTGCGCCAGCATTGAGTAGCGGGGTGCAGTATTGAGTGAGCAATTTTTTGGTACCAGAGGTGTTAGTATCGCCTCGTTCTATACATTCCACTAGCCCGACACAGCCTTGTGTGTGTACTTTAATGTCTTGGCCATAAGTTGTTAGCAAGGCAGCGAACTGTGCACTTTCGAGTGTACCAACAGTGGCTAGTACACCTACTACACCATTTTTGCTGGCTAACGCGGCGGGTTTTACCGCAGGCTCCATGCCTATAATTGGTAATGTGTACTTAGCGCGCATTAATCGAATTGATGCCGCAGTTGCCGTATTACAAGCTACGACTAATGCTTTAACGCCTTGAGCGATTAAAAAATCAGCGATCTCAAAGCAGCGTTCGGTAATTTTTTCTGAACTTAAATTACCGTACGGGGCGTATTGACTGTCCGCCACATAGGTTAAACTCTCATGCGGCATCAAGTTGTTTATATGATGAAGTACTGATAGCCCGCCCACGCCAGAGTCCATTACGCCAATCGGTTTACAACCGAGGGAGCTGGAATTTGAGAGGATATTTTTCTGTAAACGAAGATGCATGATTAATAATGACTAATAATCTTCAAAACATCAACAATGGGTTATCGATTAAGTAATATTTTATAGGTACAGGTGATAGTGATATAACAGGTCTAAATGATAGCTGGCGATAATAATGAGCTTAATACCTATAGTGGTATACTTTTAACCGATCCGTTTTTGACAAAATTTACACCTGTTTATCACAAACTATCTATGTTTAATCACCACATCACTTTGTGCAATGCTAGAACAACATAAAATATAGCCTTGTTGCTTTTCTTCTGCTGATAAACCGTCATCAGCTAATTGAGTTACTTCACCGCTGATTAACTTGGCTTTACAACGACCACACATACCCGCTCGGCAAGAATAGGGGATAATTAATCCTGCCTCCTCTCCATGCTCTAATATTGTTTTTTGATTATCTGCTTTATGCTTTTTGTTCCAAGTTTCAAATTGTATGGTCACTTTCTTTTTACTTTTCACCGTTGTGGTTGCAACCGTTGAATTAGATTGATTAAAAATAGGAGGTTGCTGTAATTTGCTAACAGTGAGCTTATCACCTTGTTTTATGCTACCACTGCATAATGGTATTAGATTTTGCCCAAATAGCACTTCACCATTACTGGTTTGTCGGTATGTTTTCAGTGTACTTAACGGTTGTTGTAGAGCATCTTTTATTCCATTTTCAGGATTCACAGTCGTAAATATGCAGCGCTCACAGGGCTTACTTACTTTAAACTCTACGTCACCAATGCGAATGTATTGCCAACCATCTTCGGCAAATGGTAAACAGTTACCAATAACAATATTAGGACGGAACTGAGCCATTGAAATCGCTTTTTCATTATTAACGGATAGTCGCTGATTGAGATCGTCCAATGATGCTTGTGAAATTAAAAGCAGGGGGTAACCGTCAGCAAAAGCGAGTTTGCGAGCATTGTCAGTATTTGTATTTTTCACTCGAGATGATGCTTCGCCAAAATATAATAACTGACAAGGGCGATTTAAATATTCACTAAACCATGAGTTCGCTTCTATCGAGCAAAGTTGCCCTGCTATTTCATCGCCCCATACTTTTACATTTTGATATTGGCTGCTAAATTTTTGATACGCTAACGTGAGCGTTGCCATCTTTGGGGCAGACAATTCTATACCTTGCTCGGTAAGTTTTGATGATACTAAGCAGAGTGTTGGCTCGGTGCGGGCGGTGATAAATTGTCCTGCGTTATCGCTAACAACAAAGCGTCGATCGAACGCTAAACCTAATTCATCAATATTCGCCTGAGACAAACTGATCCCCATAGTTGATTTAATGGGGTAAATATAAAGATCTCTAATGGTTACTGATGGCATATTTTATTTAATAGTTTTTTACTTGCACTGGGGGTCTAAGGTATATTAAGCGTCTTAATTTTTCATCCTATTTCAGCTAATTTTTTAGACACCATGACAAATAAAACTCAACATCTTCATATTCTTGGTATTTGCGGTACTTTTATGGGCGGTATTGCCGCATTAGCCAAAGAACTTGGTTTTCGTGTTACTGGCTGCGACGCACATGTTTACCCTCCGATGAGTACGCAACTAGAGCAGTTAGGCATTGAATTAAAATCAGGTTATAAAACAGCACATTTGAACGATGAACCTGATTTAGTTATTGTCGGCAATGCCATGTCTCGTGGCAATGTCATGGTAGAGTATATGCTTGACCGTAATATTCCTTATATTTCTGGCCCGCAATGGCTATTAGAAAATGTGCTTAAAGATAAATGGGTGTTAGCAGTATCGGGTACTCATGGTAAAACCACTACCAGTAGTATGTTGACTTGGATTTTAGAATACGCGCATTTATCTCCGGGTTTTCTTATTGGCGGTGTACCTCAAAATTTTTCATGCTCTGCACGACTAGGTAACGCACCCTTTTTTGTGATTGAAGCAGATGAATACGACACCGCTTTTTTTGATAAGCGCTCTAAGTTTGTACATTACCGCCCAAGAACGTTAGTGATTAACAATTTAGAGTTTGATCATGGTGATATTTTTAATGACTTGTCAGATATTCAACGGCAATTTCATCACCTTATTCGAATGGTACCTAGCAATGGTTTGATTTTATCTCCAAAAAATGAACTGGCGATTAATGATACTTTAACGATGGGGTGCTGGACACCGACAGAGCACAGTGCGTGCGATCAAGGTTGGCAAGCGAAAAAACTGATTGTTGATGGCAGTGAGTTCAATGTAACGTTTAAAGGTGAAGAACAAGGGGTAGTTAAGTGGCCTCTTATTGGTGATTTTAATATTGAAAATGCATTAATGGCAATTGCTGCTGCTCGTCATGTTGGTGTACCAAGCCATATCGCGATTGAAGCTTTAGCTCAATTTGTAAATAGTAAACGTCGATTTGAGCTACGTGGTGTAGTTAATAATATCAGTGTTTATGATGATTTTGCTCATCATCCAACGGCTATTGCTAAAACCTTAGCGGGTGTGCGGGCAAAAGTGGATAATCAAAACATTAAAAACGTTCAACAAGGACGCGTATTGGCAGTACTCGAACCGCGTTCAAATACCATGAAATCTGGCGTGCATAAAGCTGCTTTACCCTTATCTCTAGCACAAGCGGATCAAGTATTTATTTTTCAAGACGATAACATTAAATGGTCAATGAGTGATTTAATTGAAATTTGTCAACCTCCATGTTTTGTCGAAAAAAATATTGATGATTTAGTAGTTAAAATTGTTGAACAAAGCCAAATGGGCGATACTATTGTGGTGATGAGTAATGGCAGTTTTGCTAATATTCATGAAAAAATATTAACGGCAATTAACCATAAATAACTAGAAATAGGAAATAAGCTTTTGGCAGCACTCAACACAGTACAATTTAATGCTAAAAAATTTGATAAAAAAATAACTTTAGCTATTACTGGCGCTTCAGGCTCAGCTTATGCTTTACGTTTGTTAGAGTGCTTGCTTGCGGCTAATTATCAAATCTATTTATTATGCTCAAGTGCTGGCAGAATAGTGCTTGATACCGAACTTGATTTTAAATTACCAACCTCGCCTGATGCCGCCAGTGCATTACTGATTGAGAAGTACCAAGCACAGGCTGAACAGATTATTGTTTTTGGCAAAGAGCAGTGGTTTTCGCCAGTTGCTTCAGGCTCTGCTGCACCCAAACAAATGGTGGTTTGCCCATGCTCAACGGGCACATTAGCAGCCATTAGCCAAGGTATGAGTGATAACTTAATTGAACGGGCGGCTGATGTGGTTATTAAGGAACGTGGTCAGCTAATTTTAATGGTACGTGAAACCCCTCTATCAACAATTCACCTCACTAATATGCTTAGTTTATCGCAACAAGGGGTAACAATAATGCCCGCTGCACCGGGCTTTTATCATCAACCTGAATCTATCAATGACTTAATTGATTTTATGGTAGGTCGAGTATTAGACCATCTTGGCATAGCGCAAGAAATAATGCCGCGTTGGGGTTATCAGAACTAACTCCCCCCATCTATTTAACCTTTCACTCTGATAACTTAGCAAAGATGTTTTTTAGTCGATAGTGAGTCATCGACTAAAATTTACCAGTTATCGCAATGCGCGACCTTTTTATTAGCCAATATGTTTTAGTGTCGGCAATATTGCATTATATTGTATGCAATAAAGTCTTTATAAATCCAAATTAGTCAAATACTAAGGTCGTGAGATATGTCTCTACTTTGTAAAAAAATTAGCGCACTTTCATTGTTGATTGCCACGCTGGTGTTACCGCTTTCAATTGTTGTGAAAGCTGAAGCAGCGACAGAAAAAGATTCGAAAGATATTGCCGATAAAAAAAAGTGGTCAGTTAATGCGCCGCAGGGTGAATTTCTTGATGCCAATATAGATGTAACCTCTGGCACTTGGATGAGTCTTGATGTTAGCCCTGATGGTAAAACATTAGCATTTGATCTACTCGGTGATATTTATACCTTACCCATTAATGGTGGGGAAGCCAGTGCATTAATGACCGATATTGCTTGGCAAATGCAGCCACGCTTTAGCCCTGACGGTAAACATATTGCTTTTACTTCAGATGAAGATGGGGGTGATAATCTTTGGATCATGAACCGTGATGGAACCAATGGCAAAGCGGTATCTAAGGAAGAGTTTCGCCTATTAAATAGCCCTGCATGGTCACCTGACGGTAACTACCTAATTGGTCGCAAACATTTTACTAGTGCTCGTTCATTGGGAGCAGGTGAGGTGTGGCTTTATCATAAAACAGGTGGCAATGGCGTGATGTTAACCAAGCGACCTAATGATCAAAAAGATCTTGGTGAACCTGCTTATTCAGCCGACGGCAAATATGTTTATTTTTCTCAAGATGCAACACCGGGGAAAACATTTCATTATTCGAAAGACTCCGTGAAAGGCATTTATAAAATTAAGCGTCTTGAATTAGCGACGGGTGACATTGTTACCATTATCAGTGGTAAAGGGGGAGCTATTCGTCCTACGCCATCACCAGACGGTAAATATATCGCTTTTATTAGTCGAGATGACTTTTCCTCTAATTTGTATTTATATAATTTACAAAGTGGTGAAGAAATAAAAATATATGAAGGCTTAGAGCGCGATCTTCAAGAAACTTGGGCGATTCACGGTGTGTACCCTAATATCGCGTGGACACCTGATAGCGAAAGCTTAGTTTTTTGGGATAACGGTCAAATAAATAGCCTTGATATTAATTCTAAAAAATCTCACGTGATAAATTTTCACGTAAAAACAACTAAAAAAATTCAACAGGCATTGCAGTTCAAGCAGCAATTAGCACAAGAATCTTTTTCGGTAAAAATGTTGCGTGATGTAGAAATATCGCCAGACGGCAAAAAAGCAGTATTTGAATCGATGGGGCATATTTATACTAGTAGCATTGTTGAAGGTAAAGTTAAGGGCAAAGCTAAACGCTTAACCAAGCAGGAATCTCATTTTGAATTAAATCCGAGTTTTTCTCGCGATGGTAAAAAAATAGTTTATGCCACTTGGCAAGACCAACAACAAGGGCAAATTCGCATTGTTTCAAGTCGTGGCGGTAAAGGTAAATCATTATTAAAAGATAAAGGTAAGTATATTGAACCGACTTTTTCACCTGATGGCAAAACTGTTGTTTATCGAAAAATTTCAGGCGGCTTTATTACTAGCCCAACCTGGGATTTGAATCCGGGAGTTTATGCTGTATCTGCAAAAGGAGAGCGTAAAACTGGTAAACCAACCTTGATCACTGAACACGGTAGCCAAGCTCATTTTGGAGTAAGCAATAATAATATTTATGTCGTGCGAGCAGGCGATGAGCCACAATTAGCCTATGTAAGTCTTGATGGAAAAGATGATCGAACTATTTACCAAGGAAAGTTTGCAACCGAATATCGTGTCTCTCCCAATGGTGAATATTTAGCGTTTACAGAGCGCTTTAAAGTATTTGTTACGCCTTTTATTGAACGAGGTGAAGTGATCAATATTGGACCTAAAGGCGAAAATTTACCTGTTAAGCAGTTATCGGTTAGAGCAGGGCAAGACATCAACTGGCATGGTAACTCCACTAAACTGTACTGGAGTTTAGGTGCTGATTTATATCAAGCAAGTATTACAGATCTGTTTGCTATTACGCGTAAAGGTGATGATAAAAATAGTGAAGGAAAAGCAGAAGAAAAAGTAACAAAAACTTACCTTGGTTATAGCCAAAAAGTTGATAAACCATCAGGCCTTATTGCTTTTGTTGGTGGAAAAGTTATCACTATGGAAGACGATAAAGTTATTGATAATGGCGTAGTCTTGGTTGAAGGCAACATAATTAAAGCGGTGGGTACGCAAGCGCAAGTTAGTATTCCTTCATCTGCTAAGGTAATTGATATAACTGGCAAAAGCATTATACCAGGGTTAATAGATGCGCATGCGCATGGTCCACAAGGAAGCAGTCAGATAATTCCACAGCAGAATTGGACAAACTATGCAGGTTTGGCGTTAGGGGTTACTAGTATTCACGATCCTTCAAATAACACTTCAGAGTTTTTTGCTGCCAGTGAAATGCAAAAAGCTGGAATAATCGTTTCTGCCCGTTTATTTTCTACCGGGAAGATCTTGTATGGTGCTAACTATCTGGGTTATACCGCCCATGTAGATAATTTAGATGATGCTAAATTTCACGTAGAGCGTCTTAAGGCTGCAGGTGCCTTTAGTGTTAAAAGCTATAACCAGCCACGCCGAAATCAGCGTCAGCAATTCATTCAGGCTGCGCGAGAATTAGCAATGCTTGTTGTGCCAGAAGGTGGCTCCTTATTGCAACATAATCTAACAATGGTTATTGATGGTCATACAACTTTAGAGCATTCTATTCCTGTAGCGAAAGTATACCAAGATGTTAAACAGCTTTGGTCACAATCTCAAATGGCTTATACGCCAACTTTAGTTGTGGCTTACGGTGGTATTTGGGGAGAAAACTATTGGTATGATAAGACTGATGTATGGTTACATCCTCGTTTAAGTAAGTTTGTACCAAGCGAATTTTTACAACCTAAATCAATGCGTAGACCAAAAGCACCTTTACATCATTACAATCATATCAGCGTTGCTAAAGTGGCGAAGGAATTACAAGATTTAGGTATTAAAGTAAATGCAGGTGGCCATGGTCAGCGTGAAGGGTTAGCCATGCACTGGGAAATGTGGATGATGGCTCAAGGTGGCATGACACCATTACAAGCGCTGCGCACTGCTACTATTTCACCAGCGCAAACCTTAGGGTTAGACGATCAGTTAGGCTCAATTAATGTTGGTAAATTAGCTGATTTAATTGTGGTTGATGGTGATATCAGTCAAGATATTCGCTTAAGTGATAGAGTGCGTTATACCATGGTAAATGGTCGTTTATATAATGCTGAAACCATGAATGAAATAGGGCATTATGATAACAAACGTGCCAAATTTTATTTTGAGCAATAATTTTTATGAGTTAAATCAATAAAAATTAAACTTTATATTTATTTGTCGATATAGCACTATATTATGTCAGTATAGTGCTTTTTATTTATGTAATACCAAATGAAATAATGAATGATCTATTCATTATTTCATTTGGTATAATTCACTGGGAAATCATATGTTTCAACAAATGTCTTTAGCTAAAAAAATTAACGCGGCTTTGGTTCTAATCGCCATGATTTTTTTAAGTACCACGATATTTTTTTTCTACGATGATGAAAAAGCACTAGCAGAGCATTTTGTAGAACGTAACTTAGAAAGTTTGGCATTAAATTATTTTGATTCAGTTAATACCATGATGTTAACGGGAACTATTGCTAATAGACAAATTATTCAAAATAAAATTATTAGTCAAGATGACATTGTTGAAGCACGTATTCTTAGGGCGCCAGCGTTAACTAAAATATTTGGTGAGGGCTATGCCGATCAAAGCGCTAAATCAGCTTTTGAGCGAGAAGGTCTATCAGGCACAAGAGCGTTTAAACAATTTGAGCAAGATGGCAAACGTATGATGAGTTTTATTATGCCCATTAAAGCCAGTGATGATTACCGTGGTACTAACTGTTTAACCTGTCATCAAGTCAGTAATAATGAGATCCTTGGTGCGGTTAAAATTACCTATGACTTGTCTTCAGTTGACAAAGATATTGCCAATTCGATAACACAAGCGACAATATTACAACTGATAATCACCATTATTAGTTTTGGTTTATTAAGTTATACCTTAAAGAAATTAGTTTTCGTTCGCTTAAAAAGATTACTGAATACAATTAAAAGCGTTGAAGAGAACCTTGATTTGAATAAACAAATTAAAGTTAATTATCATGATGAACTTGGCGAAGTAAGTACAGCTTTAAATGGCATGATGGCAACCTTTAAACAGAGCTTTTTATCAATTTCTGAGGTAACGAATAAATTAACACTATCTGCACAAAATGTTGATGAAATATCATCATTAACTAGAGCTGCGGTGTTAGAACAAAAGAATGGCACTGATTCGGTTGCTGCAGCTATCAACGAGCTTGACGCCTCTGCGAATGAAGTACAACAAAACACCCAAAGTGCGGCAGATAAATCTGTATCTGCTAACGAGCGGGCATCACAAGGCTTAACCTTGGTTGAACAAGCCCGGGTTGGCATCGATGAATTACGAGATAAAGTCATTGAAAATACCAATATGATCACTGAATTGAGTAATAAAACTAATGAAGTCAGCAGTGTTTTAGATGTGATCACCGCGATTGCGGAGCAAACCAATTTATTGGCATTAAACGCGGCTATAGAAGCTGCTAGAGCTGGCGAACAAGGCAGAGGCTTTGCTGTTGTTGCTGATGAAGTACGCTCACTAGCAACTAGAACACGTGAGTCTATCGATCAAATACAGTCAACTATTGGTGCTTTACAGCAAGATGCAAAAGGCGCAGTTCATTCAATGAATGATGTGAGTCAGCAAGCTAACGAAAAAGCTGAAGATGTTGCTAATGTTGCCGACCTTTTAGTTAATATTTCTAAGGAAATCAAAGAACTTGATGAACTAAATTGTCAAATTTCAGATGCGGCTAAACAGCAAAACTTAGCTGCGGATGAAATTAATGTTAATGTGGTTAATATTAGTGATGTGGCGGAAAAATCGAGTGAAGATGCGATACGCGGTAAAGAAATAAGTGAACACTTATTAGCGCTATCAGAAGACTTGAATAACCAATTGGCAAAATTTAAGTTATAAGATAAGAGGGGCGTATGATTCTTAAATCAGAGTTAACATGCCCCATTTGTCAGCATAAAGAGTTACTTACTATGCCGACAACTTATTGCCAATGGTACTGGAAGTGCGCTGCTTGCAAGGAGTTATTGAAACCTCTTCAAGGAGATTGTTGTGTTTTTTGTTCCTATGGAACAGTGCCATGTCCACCGATACAAGAGGGTAAGGTGTGTTCCTCTGATTGTTAGTATTCCTATATAAGAGAAGGAATGTTAATCTATTCCCATATTTGGTAATTTATTGTTTGTCATTATTTAAAGCTTTAATTCTGCCAGTAACGAAATATGTAATATTATCAAAGTTCTTTTCAGCTGTAGCTTTTATATTTGCAGCTCTCATAAGTAAACTAGGGTGGTAAGTATGCGTTCATTTTCTTTGTTTATCTCATTCTTACTGCTTTCATGTACTGTCTATGCAGGCCAAGATGCTCTGTTATCTACAGATATGATCTACGTATTTTTATTGGGTGTCAGTCTACCGATAATAATTTTTCTATGTTGGCAATTATTTCGACGTTTTACTCGTAAAGCATTACCGTTAACTGTAGAGCATAAGATAACACAAGACGAATTATTCAATTATACTCATGATTTAGCTACCAACCTGCCGACAGGCCAACATGCACTGAAACAGTTTGAACAGGTATTGAAGACAACGGAAAAGGCAAGTATGGCTGCGGTTGTTTTTAAGCCTATTAATTTTCAACAAGTGAATACTGTTTTGGGTCACCATAATTCTGATATCTTATTGTTGCAATTGGCTTTTTGTTTAAAGAAAAGTGTGGCTAATAATCAAAGCCTACTTAGTTTTGATCAAACCCCTGAAACGGTAAGGATAGCCAGATTGCAAGGTTTAGACTTTTTAGTAGTCTTTGATCTATCTTCCACCAAGCATGATGCTAAGAGTGTGCTTGATAACTTATGCCAGCAACTTGCGAAAGCGGTTCCTGAAGCGATGAGTTTTAAAAGTTTTTCATTAAATTTTGAATTGGCTTTTGGTGTTGCTATAAGCGGTGAGCATGGCAATAATGTTAATGAAATAGTTGCTCATGCAACGGATGCTTTGTTAAAGGGCGAAGCTAATGAGCAAATGGTTCAATATTTTGATAACAGTGCTGTTTTATACACTGAGCAGCAACTATTGTTAATGGAGCGTTTGCGACAAGATATTTTAACCGAAAACCTACGTTGGTTTTTGCAACCGCAAGTTAATGTTGATGATAAAAGTATTGTTGGTTTTGAATTAAAGGTTCATTGGTATTCTAGTGATGCAGATCCTTTGGAGTTGCCCGATTTTATCGAACTTGCTGAGCATAGTGGTGAAGTTTATTTGTTAACAAAGCAGATGATTGCTCAGGCCTTTCAGGCACTTTTTACCTTGAATAAACTTGGTATTCAACAAAGGGTTTCTGTTAGTTTGTCGAGTAAAAATTTGCTTGAACCTGATTTAGTTGACTTTATTGATCAGCAAATGAAGAATTATAATATTGCGGGTAAGTACTTAATGATAGAGCTTAGTGAACAGGTGATGTTATCTGCTTGTCAACGAGCGAAAAAAACCATAGATCAATTAAAGTCTTTGGAGGTTACTATTGCCATCGCTAATTTTTCTGGCAGTTATGAATCGTTAAGATATTTACGAAAAATGGCTGTTCATCAAGTAAAAATCAACTGCCAACAATTAGTAACTAACGAAGATAATCGCGCCGACAAAGCTATTATTAATGCGTTAATTACGTTAGCTAGTAGTATGAAGTTGCCTTTAATTGGGACTCATATTGATAGACATGAAACTGCTAATAGTTATATAGCAATGGGTGGTAGCCTAGTACAAGGGAATATTATTAACCGTGGTTTTGTACTTGACGAAATGGAAATATGGCTTAAAAGATGGTTTATTCAGTACCCAGAAGCTAAGCCATCTACCTAACCTGAGCTCGGTTTAATAAATGTTTCTCTAGCAGCTATTTTTCCTTACTTCAGTGTTAAATTTACTTGCAATAGGTAAGCTATTGACGCGAAATTTTCCTTGAATTAAGAAAAACTATCAAGCTAGAGATGCTATAAATTAATTTTTATTTATATTTCAAATTGTTATATATCTCTTAACCCAAGTTCAGGTTACCTAATTAACTTGCTTCACGTTGCAATAAAAATGCTTTTATTTCGTCTCGAGAGTTAAGGATGTGCTGCTTTAATTTAGCCACTGCATTGTCGATATCTCGCGCCTGACAAAAAGCTAAAAGTTCAGCATGCTCAGGACCTGCTTTTGAAATACCGCCGGCCCATAATAAATGCATTCGAATATAACGGTCAGCATTTTTGTTTAAAATGTTAACTAAATCAGCTGTTTGTGGTCTGTTTGCGCCTGAATACAAGCAGTTATGAAAATCATAGTTTAACTCACTCCAGGTATTTGCCGCATTTTCTTTGCCTAAAGCACTATCAAGATTTACCAGAATATTAGTAGCTTGTGCTAATGCATCGTCAGTAATATTTATTAATGAAGCGGCTAGTAAATCACCTTCTATCATAGCTCTAAGCTCAAATAGCTCGTCGACTTGAGCAGCGCTTAACTCGGTAGCACTAGCACCTTTGTGCGGTTCAAAAGTGACTAAACCTTCAGCTTCAAGTTGCAATAATGCTTCACGAACTGGGATACGACTAACATTTAATTCGCTTGCCAATGCTGCTTGGCGTAATGGTTGTCCGGCAACAATTTCACCACTAAGTATTTTTTCTCTTAATATTTCAACAACTAACTGGGTTCTAGTTTTATATTCAACTACCATTGTTTGTACCATTTATAGAACTGTTTATTTTATACAATCTATTATAAAGAATTTATAGCTGAAAAACAGAACTAAGATTAATTCTTAGTTCTGTTTAATTAAAGGAATATTGTAAGCTAAGGCAATAAACTTGTTTTGTACTACTTTTGATCGCAGTGGTTACGGCATATTTTTGATGAGTATGAGAAGTTGTAATGGATTTATTTGAACAAGCCTTTTTATTACACTTATTCTAAAATTACGAAATGTGCTTTACCTTGGACACCAAATTTGAAAAGTTTGAAGGCTATTGTTGAGCAAAAAACAGCTGAAACTTATAACTCTTGTTTGCTCAATTTATATCATACTGGTGATGAGGATATGATGTGGCATAGTGATGGTGAGAAAGCTCTTTAAAAAAGGGTACTATCACTTCATTAAGTTTGGGTGCAACACGTAAATTTTCTTTCAAACATAAGCACAGGAAAGAGCTAGTGTCGCTTGATCTAAAGGCCGGAAGTTTATTAGTGATGAAAGGTGAAACTCAGCAACATTGGTTTCACCGTCTTCCGCCGACTAAAAAAGTGCATGATGTACGAATTAATTTAACTTTTAGAACGATTAATCAATGAAATTAGCATTGCTTTATTGATTAATCGTTCAAACTTGAAAGGCTTAATTACCTTTGTTCCACTTATCAAATAACTCACTGACTTTCTCTTTAACTTGTGCTTTAGCCTTCTCTTTTACTTGATCTTTTAACACTTCTTTTTGTGAATCTTTTGCTTCTTTCCAGATGGCCGATAATGCTTTTTTGATTAATACGCCGCCTAGTTCATTAGCGAGCAAACCTTCTTCTCCGCCAATGTTGGTTAACTTGATATCAGGTAGTGTTTTTTTATGGGTTGTATTGCCTAGTTTGGTTAAATCAACTCGAAGAGCAACACCTGCGAGTACAAACTTTTTCACGCGTATTTTCGGCGAGTTAGTCGGGCCTGAACTTGTTTCATCACTTGCTGAATGTTTAGGTATGTTTTTATTGATGGCATCAAGAATTACTTGAATGTTAGAGCCACCAGTTTCATTAAACTCAACGAGTGCTTCTGGTTTATTTATAATAATAGCATCTATTAAAATAGGTTTACCGTCACGTACTCCGCCTAAACTCTCAATATTAATATCCAAGGTGATTTCGTCTAAAGCAAATAAAGGTGTTGTTGTGTAGCCGGTTGGATTGTTTAAAATTAAACCATTGATGGTGCCAGCACCGCTAAACAGTTGCATATCTACTTTTTCTACTGTAACTAACTGTTCAGTAAGTGTTTTACCTTGCACTTCTATTTGCTCTGCGATAAGTGCATTAAGTTTGTCACTGGTAAGAAACCAGAAGGCACTACCACCAATAGTCAATATTAATACGATAAAGATAATTAATTTTTTCATAAGACGTCTTTCTCCAGTTGAACGTTTTTTTGAGCGATAATTTTGTGCTTGTACTTTATATCCCAATAGCATGGTTGTAATTTGTGGGAGTTTTATGACTTTAATCGACGAGTCATCGATAGTAATCGAACTAGTGGACTGATTACTTAGTGATATTTAATTCGCCTGCTATATAAGTGCAGTTTCTAAGCTTAATTTGTTAATTGTGGTTTTACAAGGCTGAATAGCAAGGAATATTGCGATAGCTTAAAATAGGAAAGGGGATGGTTTCATTAATAAAAATAAGCAAAGTAACTAAACCAGCACGACCGTTTTCTAAAACTGAAGAGTATAATTACTGAAGCAATAACTCACTTTGGCGAGCGCTTGATAATTCAATGACCAATACGCAATCAGGTAGAAAGTTAAAGAGAAAGTACTTCAAATATTTCTAGCATTCCTTATGTTGTTAGCACATATCGCGGAAAGTCAGAGTGCGAAGAAGGCTCAAGGAAATATTACTCATAAGTAGTACTTGTTCTTTACCCATATTGAGGCAACGTGGGTTTAATTCATAAAAAGCGCATTTATTTTTTAAATGCGCTTTAACAGTCTCACCGGAAATATAGAGCATGTTTTATTCACTTTAATGATAATTGTTTAGTTAGAGCAGGTGTGAATCAAAAGATCTTTGTTAAATGTAGGTATTATTATTAATATAACGACTACAGCTAAGGTACTTTCTGATAAACCAAATAAGCTGCGACTAAGTCACTAATAGCGGTACCTACAGATTTGAATAAAGTTATTTCATCAGATGATTGCCGCAAAATTTCAGGTTGCATACACATGTCTGCTAACTGACCAACAATATCACCGGCCTTGAAAACACCTTCTTCAATAGGAATAAGTAATTCACCAGCTTCATTTAAGGTGTTAGCTAAACTATCAACAAATACTCGTGCTTTGGTTATAGTCGCGCTGTCACACTCTCGAGCATTAGCCATATGATTACCTAAACAATCTATATGTGTGCCAGAACTAACTAATTCGCCAGGAAATAAAGGTGTTTTTGAGCCTGTGGCGCAGCAGATTATATCAACATGAGGGATCTCTTGTGCAAGATCTAAGCTAGTATAAAAGTTAATTTGAGGATAGATAGTACTAAACTCATTAATTATCTTTTGTACTTTACCAGCACATCGTCCCCAAATAATCACATTTTTCAAATTGCGTACGCTTATATGAGCATGTAATAAATAAGCAGCTAAATTACCTGTGCCAAATAGCATGAAGTGTTGGCTATCTTCTTTTGATAGTAACTGACTTGCCAATGCTGAAATGGCTGCAGTACGCCAATACGTTACACTGGTGCCATCAACTAATGCTAAGGGCTCACCCGTTTGGCGGCGAAATAACATGATTTTTGAAAATAATCCTGGTAAGCCGTGCTTAGCATTGTTATCTGGAAAATAGGTAAACATCTTATTACCGATAACCTCGTTATTCCAAGAAGGTAGCAAAGCAAAGGCATCATGCTTGCTTTTATTTTCAGGCGCAAGCAGGTGTACTTGTCGCTGTGGCATATGAAAAGGTTTCCTAAAACTTTCTTTAAGCAGTGGAATTAATTCTTCAAAGTTTAAGCTGTTTTGTACTTGTTCAGTGTTAATGATTTTCATGGTGTTATATTATCCAATACAAAATGTTTCAAATTACGAAAAAGCTTTAGAGCTCGATTAATTCTTTTGGCGATCGTGTTAATATTTCTAGACCTTGCTCTGTTAATACCACATCATCTTCAATACGGATACCACCCCAATGAGGAATATAAATACCTGGCTCTATAGTAATAACACAGCCTAGTTCTATCGTGGTTTCGCAATCAACGCCAAGGAAAGGTTGCTCGTGTAATTGCAAACCAACACCATGACCTAAACCTTCACCTACGTAATCTTTATAGTCACTATTGAGTAAAATATTAGCCGCTTGCTGTTGTAATAACTTACCACTCACGCCTTGGGTTAGGGCATTAATTGCGTTTTGTTGAGCACTTTGCACTAACTGATAAACTTCTTTTTGTTTAGCATTTGCCTTGCCAAAAACAAAGGTGCGAGTCATATCTGAGCGATAGCCATTAACGACAGCACCAAAATCAATTAAGACTATATCACCGTGTTTTAGTGCACGATTTGAAGGGATACCATGGGGCAGGGCACTGCGTTCACCAAAACCCAAAATAGTGGCAAAAGATAATTCTTCTGAGCCTAGCGTTGCCATTTGGTAATCTAGTTCATTAGCGAGCTCACGCTCAGTAATGCCAGCTTTAATTAAGGGGATAATATTGGCAAGTGCTTGGTCGGCAATGGCTGCTGCTTGTTTGATATAAGATATTTCATCGGTTGATTTAATCATCCGTAATTTTTCTACTGCGCTCGTTAACGGTGAAACATCAATTACCGATGAAAACTGCTCTATCTCTGCAACCATAACTTGCCAGTGAGCGACATTAATATGCTCACTTTCAAAAAATAGCCTTGAACAGTTTTCTTGCTGTAAAAGTTCAGCGATTAATGCAGCAAGGGTTTGATTAGCGCGATCACGACAAATAACGTTAAAACCTTTAGCTTGTTGTTTCGCTTGTTCGAAATACCGATTATCAGTGATTAAATAATTAACCTTGTCTGTTATTAAAATGGTGGCAGCGTGGCCAGAAAATTCTGATAAGTAGCGGATATTGATATCGCTAAAAATAATCACAGCACTTTGTGTTTGTGTTAATACTTGCTGGCGCAATTTGTTAATTTTCATCACTTAATACTCTCTTTTACTCGCATGATATTTATAACTATCTTCGTTACTCGACACTAAAGGCTGGTCGTTTTTAATTTTCTTACTTTAACTATTATCTTAGCTACTATCTTAGTAAGAATCCGTGCATAAGGGGATCGTCAAGGTTTATCAACCATTGTGCTTTACCACAAATAAAGGCATTACCTGTTACTTGTGCTATTACCGCATCGTAGTTGTGAGCATCTGTACCATAATTGAGCTTTTCAATGGCTTGTACTTTAAATTGACTACCTAAAATGCTTTCTATGGTGATACTTTGTTGAAGTGCTACTTCACCTTTGGCAACATGCAAGGCAATACGACCACTAACGCCACTGCCAGTTGGACTTCTATCTAATTCACCATCAGCAAACACACACACATTACGGCTGTGCACATCACTTAATGGCGAGTCACTGACAAAAATGACGCCATAGAGAAAACTTAAATCTGGCTCTAATGGATGCTCAATTGTCATGGCATTAATAATGGCATTTTTGATTTTTCTACCATAAGCAATCAATTGTGCTTGATGTTCAGGTGCTAAAGTTAGTCCTAAACTTGAAGCTTGTATATAAGCATAAAAAGCGCCGCCAAACGCAATATCAAAATCAACTTTGCCAATACCATCAATAGTAATACTTTGCCTAGCTGCCAGTAAAAAAGAAGGTACAGAGTTGAAGGTAACCTTAGTGATAATGTTTGGCTTTGACACCTCTTCAGCAAAAGCTTGAGCGTGAATTTGACCACAAGGCACATCAATAACCACTTTGGTTATTTTACCTGTTTGCTTAACAGCACCAGATTCTACCGCACATTTTGCCAGTGCGATCACTGCGTGACCACACATAGTGCTATAACCTTCGTTATGAATAAAGATAGCGCCGAAGTGACTGCTTGAACGCTCGGCTTGGATAATAATAGCGCCATACATATCGGCATGTCCGCGCGGTTCAAACATTAATGCCCGGCGCAAATGGTCATGATTTTGTTGACAATCTCGCCTTTTCGCTAAAACAGTATTGCCGTTAAGCTCTGGAAATCCGTGAGTAATAATGCGTAGAGGCTCACCTCCGGTGTGATATTCAACAGTATTGATTGTTAGGTAGCTTTCCTGCCCTGTTTTAGGCTGCCATTGATCTAATTTTGCCAATACATTGTTTATCTTAGTCACTTTTCTCACTTCATTCGCTCACTTGTGCTAATTGATAGGCTTGTTGTTGTTGTTGTTGTTGTTGTTGTTCAATATCACTGACTAAAGTTCGGTTGAAAACATAAAGAGCAATACAGGTGGCAAAACCTACTAGTGCAATAACAGCCCACATCAGCATTGGGCTTGATAAATCAACGGCCAACGATTGATATAACCAACCAGAAAGTAAACCACCAAATAAGTTTCCTAGTGCCATTGAAACATAGTAGTAGCCCATAAACATTGCCGCTTTCTCTTTTGGCGCAAAGGAAGCGACATATTCTTGGCTTTTCGGTGAAGCAGTCATTTCGCCAACCGCAAAAATAATCACCGAGGCAGCAACTAATAAACCACCAAAAATAAAGCCATGAGCAAAGCCACTAACGAGCATAGAGGATGACAAGATAGCCGTACCGACAATTAATGTTGGCAGCGCTTTAAATTTGTCAATAAAGCGACTGATAGCTATTTGAAATAGAATGATCATTAAAAAGTCTAAACTTAAGATTGTTGCAGGGTTTATTTGACGGTAATCATCAGCCCACTGATTCGCGTAATTTGTGCTGGTTTGCGTTAACTGCTCGCCGGATTGGGCAAGTAGAGTAAATGCATCAATAAGTTCGTTGCGAGGTACTCTAATATCTAATGCAGATAAGGTCTTCGCAATTTCGTTAATGCCTTCTTTGCTGGCATGTAAGTCTACTGTGGCGAACTTTTCACTTAATCGGCTTATTTCACCGCTTAAGATATCAATATTTACAGCCGTTAATATGTCATGTAACCATGGGCTAATGCTATGCAAAAGCTGCACTAAATCGCTGGTATCAACAAAGTCACGAATAAATACGGGTAAGGTGATAAATATTTGTAAGTATACGGTCCAAAAGCCCGCTAAAATCAGTAAATAAACCATAAAGGCTTTATTACCCACTTGCATTTTTTGTTGATACCAAGGCGCAGATTGCCCTTTATTTTGCGCTGTTTTTGCCACCAATATATCCCAGACAACGGCTGAAATTATTAAGGCTGCAGCAATAATAGTAGTCAGTTTGCCGCTGCTAATAATACCGGCATAAAAAGACACTAATAGCACTAATAATGGCACGACTAGTAAGGCTAATCGTGAGTTACCCAGTACTTCCTGCATTTCGGCAAAAACTTGTTTTAAACCACCTGTTTTTTCTTGGCGTTCTGGCTCTTTATAGAAAAATAATGCTGGAATAAAGTTGACAGATATCCATATGGCGGCAAAGGTAAATACCCATTCCCAACCATAATTTTTTTGGATGATCGGCGCAAGAAACGGCCCTAAAAAGCCGCCAATATTGACCATCATGTAGAAAATACCAAAACCTAATCCACGGTTAGAGTCATCCGTGCTGCGACTAACAGTGGCAATAACGACGGGTTTGAATATACCAGCGCCTAAGGCGATTAACATAAAAATACTGAGGAAGCTGGCTAAGTTATCAGCATAACCTAGAAAATAGTAACTTGGCGCCATTAATGTGAATGCCAATATAAACATTTTTCGATAGCCAAATCGATCGGCTAGGGCACCAGAAAGGACCGGGAATAAATACAAGAAAAAAGGCACTACGCCCATGATTAAACCACGCTCAGTATTCCCTAGACCTAAACCGCCTTGAGAATTCGGTGTCATAATATAACTAGCGAGTAACGTGTACATACCGTACCAAGCTAAACGTTCAAAAATTTCCATTGTATTGGCAACATAAAAGGCTGCTGGAAAAGGGGTTGTAGTGGTGTTTCTCATAGAGAGCCTGCTATGTTATTTTTAGTAGATGAATACAATAAAATAAATTGTATACAGTATACTGTATTTTTTCAAGTAATAGCTTTGTTCAATATGAAATGAGTCTGAACTAATTACGTATTTCCAACATGAAATGCGTCTAAAGACTTAAGTTTTGTTCATGACCATAAGATAAAAGCGATCATGACTATTGAAAACCTAACCACAATCGAAGCGCTTGAAAATTTCATTCAAGGTAAGCAAGCAGAAGCATTTACTGTTTTAGGCGATAAGCACGAACGATATCAGTTTATTCAAAAGACATTAATAAAGTATCGTTACTTTACCCTATCTAAACCCGATAAAGGCGTGCTAAACCGCTACATAAGAAAAGTGACAGGCTACTCACGTCAGCAACCTACCCGCCTAATAAAACAGTATAAAGATGTCGGAAAGATTAAATGGCGACTATGTCGTAGTAACAGTTTTTCAACGACTTATGATAAAAAAGATATCAAACTATTAGTCGAAATGGATACTCGTCATGAAAGTATTTGTGGTCATGCCATTAAGAAGCTCTGTGAACGCGCTTATAAAAAGTTTGAACAAAAAGAATATCAAACACTTGCCAACATATCAGTTTCTCATTTGTACAATCTCAGGAAGTCTAGTCGCTATCAAAAGCAGCGTAGAGTCTTTACTAAAACCCAAGCTAGGCAAGTGGCTATTGGGGAGCGTCGTAAGCCGCAGACTAACGGACAACCTGGCTATATACATATTGATACCGTGCATCAAGGCGATTTAGATAAGAAAAAAGGTGTCTATCATATCAACGCCGTTGATGAAGTGACTCAGTTTGAAGTGGTTTGCTCTGTTGAACAAATAAGCGAGCATTACCTGATCCCGGTGTTAACACAAATGCTTGCTGCTTTCCCTTTCGTGCTCAAAGGGTTTCACTCTGACAATGGCTCTGAATACATCAACAAGCATGTCTGTAAGTTATTAAAAAAGTTACATATAGAATTAACCAAATCACGGTCTCGTCACTCAAATGATAATGCGCTAGCAGAAATTTAAAATGCGTCAATCGTGAGAAAACAATTGGGTTATCAACATATTGCTCAAAAATGGGCAGTTAAATATAGACAATAATCGTGCTGAACGCTCGGTAAAACCCTTTGTGATCGGCCGAAATTATGTGCAGTTCCCGAAAAAACTGGTTATTTAGTCAAACAGGGAATGGTGCAAATGCCAGTGCAATACTTTATAGGATTATAGAAACAGCCAAAGCCAATGGTCTCATTCCATTTGATTACCAGGTCAAATGTTTAGAAGAACTCAGTCAACCCGAGCCTGACATAGAATCATTGCTACCTTGGGATCTAAAAAGCTAGGTGCCAATCCGAAGACGGACACAAAAAGCCCCGTAAAAACGGAGCTTTCTCTTTTTGAAGATTTGAAAGGATTAGTCTAATAAATCCAGAGCTTCAAGTCTTTCTTTTGCAAGAATATATCTTGTGCGAACATCATCAATTTGCACTTGAGTTAATTTCTTACCAAGGGTACGAAGCCCTCCATCGACATCATTATGATGAATTCCCATAGCAAACTTAAGGTATTCCATAAGCAGCGGCTGAGCATCAAGATATGATATAGAATTCATAGCCTGAGAAATTTTATTTGCCTCAGCCCACTCGCCTTTTAAAACATGCTCCTGCATAGTAACACTAGCTTTTGGGAAGATAGTACCTACACCTGTAATTCCACCGCATGCTCCAGCAAGTCCTGCATGTACAGTTACAGTGTCAACACCGGCCAAAATCTTTAAATCTTTGTTCTCTAACATCAGCGTTTCAATAGTTGAAACATCTGTAGTCGATATTTTAAGAGCAGTTACTTCAGGTAGAGTAGCAAGTTTTCTAAGAATAGCTGTTGAAATTGCATGATATCCGGCTGCATCAGGGTTGTTATAAGGCATAATTGTTACGCCTGCCTCTTTTGCAGCTGTTGCAGCAAGCTCATAGTACGCATACATTTCTTCATCAGAAGGAACCGCTTTAGTTTTTGGCGGCATCACCATTACGGTATCCACTCCAACCGTTGCGAGTCCTTCAATGATTTTGGCAAGCTCTTCCTTAGTTTCTGCTGCAGCTCCACTGATCAACGGGACATTGTATTCTTTAGCAACCTCAGAAAGGGATTTAAGTAAAGAAAGACGCTGTTCGGTGCTCAGGTAGCTATTCTCACCCAGAGTACCAGAAGCGACAAGTCCGCCCATTCTGCTTCCGCCTTTTCCCTGAGCTTTTAAAACAGCTGCTGCCTGTTTTTGTGTTGTATCGAAGTCAATTTCAAGGGCACCAGATTCTGACTCTTTTAGCCATGTAAATACGGCCGGCATAACTGTATATCGCCAATCTGTACTATTTGTTTCCATCATCTTTCCTTTTGTTTAAAAATTATAAGCGTCGTTAAATAGTATACAATATACAGTGGTTTTTCAAGTAATAGCTTTGTTCAACATGAAATG
>Ga0209292_1000898_pt1 | contig 37799 bp, 44 predicted proteins | sample GOMGulsemesocosm_2_FD_184634 | JGI IMG/M metagenome (GOLD analysis project Ga0209292, IMG submission 184634) | Methane-oxidizing microbial communities from mesocosms in the Gulf of Mexico - GOM9C Gulf of Mexico (SPAdes) (version 2) | ecosystem: Environmental > Aquatic > Marine > Cold seeps...
CTATAAACAACTAGGTCTAATATATGTACGAGTTGACAATAGGGCTTATTAGTGTACGCTTATACATATTATATTTTTATCAAAAGGAATTAGCATGAAAGACACGAAATTAACGGTCGAAAAAAGCCGGGCAAAATCAGGGACGATTGATCTTCCTGCGATCATCAAAGACACCATCCGCGAAATCAATTACATCGATAACAATGACTCTTATGATCAATCTGAACGCAGTCGTCGCCACCGTGCGCTCGGTGAAAAAGTTAAAAATAAATTATTTGAAGATGGCCGAAAGCGTGAAGAAGATAAAATAAAACTCACCACCTTTCGCCATTATCTAACCCGCGTTAGGCACGCCATAACAGAGCAGAACCTTCACCACCATGGGCTTGATAAGAAGTTAGGTGTATTGGCAAAGCGCTATCCGAACTGGTCCAGCGACATCACAAGCATTATTCACAATAATATTAGTGATACTCGAATTGCTCATAAAAACTTATTGGAAAAAATGATCAGCGGGAAAGAATTAGGAGGCGTATTAAAAAAGCTAAAACTGAATCATGAAATTTTAAAAGGCTATAAAGTTAAAAAGAAGATCGATCAGCTGGCCGATCAATACCCGCTGTGGCGTAGTGACATTGAGCCTATCGTTGCAATTGAAGATAATGATGCACTCGTCGCATATAAGGCCCTAACCGATAAGACGAGTAATTATGAGGATTCATATAATGACCTTAAACCAGTGGTTCTTGATCATGAGATAATGCGCTGGTTAAAGACCGACTCAGTTCATAAGAAAATCATGGCTGACGAAGCGCAAAAAGCGGTTGAGCATAAGAAAAACAATACCATCGATGTCAGCTATCAGTGGTTAATGAGCACCATCAATCGACTACTCACACCCGATACCAGCAAAGCCATCAGCTATTCATACTTGGCGCTAGGCATCGCATTCGCCACCGGTCGTCGTGCTGTTGAAGTTGTGTACCAGGGGAAGTTTGAACTGGCGGGCGAATATGAACTCACGTTCTCAGGGGCGGCTAAAAAACGCGGTGGGGCCGACTATTCGAAAACCTATACCATTTACACACTCGTACCTGCCAAGACCGTAATGGCTGCGATCGAACTATTGAAAAAACAGCCTGAAATAATTGCACTGGATGAATTCGACAAACTGCCAGAGACCAAACGCAATACTGCTATTGGTCAAAAGACGGGTAAAACGCTTGGCAAGGCCGCCAAACGAGTATGGCAAGATGAAAGCCGAGTATTTAAAGACACTCGCCCTGTGTGGGCTAGAATCGTTTTTGAAACCCATTTCAACAGTGATAAACGCTGGGCCAAAGTTGATGAGGATATATTCTGGCACGAACAGCTATGTCACGAAGATATCGAAACCCAAAAGGCCTATAAGCAATTCAAAATCGTGCGCACCGAAATAGTAGATAAAGGCGATGACCGGCTAACGGCCGTAAAAGGTTTACTGAAAAATCCCGACGTTGCAGCGCGGGGCGTATTGCTAAAAATCACAACATGGGCAATTAGCGAACTCGAAGAAGATCCGGCAGTTAAAATTAATCAAAACAAAATAATTGTTGGCACTGGTTGCAGTCGTCCAGCCATTAGAGATTGGCTAGCGATCGCTGCAGACGCGTTAGCAAAAAGCCCGGTATTATCACTTCCTGAAAAAGAAACGACTGCCAAGCCAGAAGCGCCTAAAGCAAAACCAGCTGATAAACCCGCGAAAAAGGCCGCCATCACCAGTCAGGCAATAAAACCACGACTAAAAGCCGTCGAAATATCGCCTGATATGTGGGACGTAGAAATAAAAATAGGTGATGAAACCTACGAATACACCTATGCCGATTGCCCCGACAAAATGGAAGCAATGAAACTTGCATGGGCTGAGCACACCGAATCTAACTAACCGCATGTAATTCAGCCGGAGACCTCAACATCTCTGGCTGAATGGGTTCGCTAACAACCCCACCTCTATACTCATCACCCAAGCGATCATTCACCTGGTCAACTAGCTGTTGAACTATTGTTAAAGCGGCCAGATCACCTGTATCCGCTGAGCCTTTACTACAGATTAATAAATCTAATAGTCCTGATGCGTTGCTCATATCCTGCATCATTGCGTCCAGTTTTGTATTATTTATCACGTCCATAAATCCTTGTTTGATAAATACCGACCTACTAGTCGGATATTTTAATTACCTTATTGGGCGGCTCTGCACCACCCACTCCAGCACCGACAGGAATAGATGGTTTGATCTCAATCGCGCCACCAACCCCAGTACCTGTGCCCCTACTTTTTCCTGCACACTTGTGATCATTATTATTATCAATTTTTTTATTCATTTTGGTTTACCCGATTCCCTTATTGAGTGATTTTCTACTAATACTAAAGGTTGTCAATTGGCTAAAATGTACACTTGTTCTATAATATGGACTATCACCGTATCAGCGCGCAATATTTGCGTATTGATACGATATTATAGAATCTATGATTACAAAAAATTACAAAATTAAGCGACGCTGAACGATGGACAGGGTTCGGTACACGCATGAAATGGAGTCGAAACCGACGGAAAATCACAATGGTTGAAGCAGCCAACCATCTAAACCAACTCGGCATTAGCAGGAGAATTGATAAAAAACATATTGAGTACTGGGAAAGGCTGAGCACCAAAAAAGAGAGCCGCGATAAATACAACCCACGTTTTCCCCACCCCGACGAAACCACCGCACTAATAGAATTTTATAGCGTAAACGGTCTTTGGATTCATGCAGCGCATCGCGAGCCAAATCTATCTCCCGACATACCCAGTGAAAACATAAGCGCGATTTATGGGCGCCCAACTCCACGATCAGACGTAGAGCTGATGGCCAATAAAAAATTAAGATTACTAACAGAAGAAGAACTGGTGGCGATGATGAGGATTATGCGGAAGCTGAGTGAGTGAATAACGTAATAACCCCATTACCGGAATGGCGTTAACGCTATTCAAAGCCATAGTCGATACCGTTAACGTCATTCCATTTAACAATTTAAACCGGTGCCATTTAACAATTTAAGCCGGTGACATTTAACAAATAGAATAGCGTTTATTTCGTGGTGGCTGGGCTAATCCTTAGGTTTGTTTACTGTGCTCTTCATACTCATCCGTAATCTTTATTGCCTGCTTCACAGTGCTAGTAGCAATAACCTCACCTAATACTGTAAGAAACTCCTCTTCACTTCTGCCCTTACGTTCCGATTGAGGTAACATTTTTGCTTTATCAGAAGCATACATGGCAGTTAGACCATACAGAGCTGATAATAATTGTTCTTCGGTAAGATCATTATATTTTGAAAGCACACGCCCGAAAAAATCATTTTCTTTAGTCATATCTATATCCTTGTTCAGTTCGATTTTTGCCATAAAGGTTGAATAATTTTAATAATAACAAAATCACTCATCATCTAAGCCCAATTTTTTACGTTGCCCTTCTATCTCTACAGGCGTTTTATGACTAAACAGTGCGCTGTCATACCCCTGCAAAAATACAGTTACATCAAGGATTGAGTAGACGATCATGAACAGCCAGAAAGCCGTCCAAGGGTTCATTTTTGATAAATGTTCCATATCAAACACTCTCCAATTCAGCAATTCGATCATTACACATCTTAATGCACTGTTTAACAGTCCAATGATTGATACTTTCACTATAAATTATTGAAATATTATCTCTAAACTTAGTCACTGATGCCACGGTGGTGCTTTCTTGTAATATTGTTTTAGCCGATTGCTTACTACTCATCACCCACGAAGCACTCATCTTTAACCACTTCTTAAAAGACGTTTTAAAGCCAATTTGAATCAATATCCAAAGAATCGTAATAGACCAAATCTTAGAATTATATTGTGGCTTCGAATAATACCCAATGTGGAAAAATTGCACTTGGTACTCACCATCTTCTTTTGCGGGTTTGTCTTTACCAAACGACCAAAGTTCATTCGCTATTTTAACCTGAGCGAATATCTTATCTTTAACGATCCAACCGCCAATCCGTTTAAATGCCATATCAATAAACCTCCTTGATTACTTTCACTGCACTGATATATCTACCGGGCTTATCGGAAGACAACCAATGAGATTTATTAACACCAAGTCCATAAATGTGGTGCCATTTACGCTCAGAATCTTGGAATGATCTAATACACATCTGTCCAATGCTCGCGAATTTTTCACCCTCTGCATCGTAAAGCTCAAAATAATCATCATTACAATGAATCCAGCTGCTTAGAACATACGATTTACCTTCAATATAAAAGGCAAAATTTCTATAGTGAAAAACATCATCAAATTCAGTTATCTCTATAACTCGCTTTGGCACACCTTGTACCAGGTACTTCTTATTCTTTTCCGCGTTTCTACGTTTACGACTTAAACGAATGTCGTCTCGTTGTACGAAAATAACCGTCAAACCAAACGTAACGATCGCAGTAACGACGTAACCGATAATTGAGCCCATCACCTACACCTCAGCCAAGTTAATCGGAGCAATCTGGCCCCAGCGAATGTCTAGCGCCTGTGGATCCAACCAACCGCGGGCAATCCTCATCAAGCTGCTCATGCCGGTTAAGCCCTTGCCTTGCAGCTCAGCCCACAACCCCTGCTCGCCGCCGTTGTTTTGATCAATCTGGTTGGTATTCGGTGATTTCTTTAACCATGAAATAACCGCTAATAATATGTGCTTTTGTTCAGGGGAGATTTGACCATTGTTATATATAACATGTTCTATATTTTCTCCCCCCTCGCTACAACGCCCGTCATTACTAGCAATTACACTACTTTCATCGGCTAAAAACGTCGCTATTTGGGTCGAAATCTCGCGGTTGTCGTCGTGATAATCGGCAAATTCATCTTGGGTCATGCTGTTCTGGCCGAGGTTGCTTCGAGCGGCAATGTAAAAGTTTAGCTCTGCGAATTTTTCTTCGTTAAACTTGTAATACTGCACACCATTCAACTTCTTAGACTGCACAATCGGCGCAATACGCTCTAAAATGGCTTTAACGAATCGAGTGGCGCACGTTGGGTGTTGCTCAGACTGTGGCCCAAGGCGTAAAGCGTTGTATTTGTTCCATGCTGCGTCGCTGGCGGTGTAATGGGCTAAAACCTTGCTGCTGCCTTCAATACAGTAGTCACCTTGGCCATCAAGCCCATCTAGGCCTAGTGTCTTTAAAATAAACTGATATTCGTTCCAACGCGGTAGCGTCATTTTACGCTGGGTAATAACAATCTGCTTCTCTTGTTCCCAATTCTCAATTTTAGCCGCGGCTTCATAATCAGCCTGAATCATTTCAAGACGTTTAACTTTTACCAAGCCATTCGCATAGTGAAATTTGATTGAATCGGGCTCAACGGCCACACCTAGATTGTTTTCAATCTCGTAGCGCACCATCATGCGATTTTGTTCTTGAGAAACAAATTCCGCTTTTTTCAACTGCTTGTATTCATCTTCGGTCGCTGTCTTGGCATTCATCACCAATTCTTCACGCTGTGTTTCGAATAACTCTTTACCCATTTTAATCATCTCAGCGCCTTGCTCGGCCTCTGCTTCATCTACCTGCATGCGGGTCATCTTCCAACCTTCTGCAGCAAACAACATCAAAGCGTGGGCAATGTAGGCACTGCGAGCTCGCGCTTCGGCATTGCGAACACTTAAATACATATCATCGAATGGGGTTTTCTCAATTGCGATCGAAGTCGCTGATTCTTCCCAATTCATATCAATCGCGCTGTTTTTATACGCCTCAACCAACCCTGCAAACAAGTTTTCTTGATCAACCGCTTGGCCGCTGTGCGATGGTTTAAAGCCAATCATAAACTGCGTAGCGTTACGATCGCGACGGATCATCTGCAAAATATCACTAGGAACAACAACACCATGGAACAAACCAAAGTGCTCAGTGAAAGAAGATTTCTCTTCACTAATAGAAACACCCGAAGAAATCACTGGGCTATAAATAAGCACATCATAGTCAGCCGCCACGATGTTAGGGTTGTTAGAAAAGGCTAACTGAGCCTCATCACCCTTAGTTTCGCCCGTCATTAATAGGATCTTAGCTTCTGGCCATACCTGGCGAATGTTCATTTCTAACTCAGCTGCTTTCTTTGCATAATCAGTCGCAACCAAAAAACGCACCTTACGACGTGCAGCTTTCATAATCTGCTCGTATACGAATTCAGTATTCGAACAGTAGTTAATGTTTAAGTTAACTGCAGGTGACTCAACGTGAATGATGTTAATCATTTCACCTGGGCGGGCCTGCTCTAAGAATTGAACCAAAGAATCGTTGGCATCAGCATCGGCCAATAAAACCTTGCCGGCATTACGAGCCGCTTTTAATAATTTGTTATACGCACGAACAGGGGCATGAATCGCATCTTTACCGCCCATGCAATGTCTAAGGTTTTGAGTCGCTTCATCAACGCAAAGCAGCTCTATTTGATCTAAGAACCAACCAAATTTCTCATGAATAATAGAATTAACGCAGCTAACCATCTTTGTATTATGGTTTACGTTAATGTGATCCAGCTCTTTATAGTGTTTTAAATCCAGCTCATTAGCCATTTGGTTAGCCAACGTAATACGGTGAACAATCATTGCTGCACCGTTTTCAGTCTCGCGCATCAATGGGCCCATGATGCCTTGGGTCTTACCAGTGCCGTGGCTGGCCTTCAAAATAGTAGAACCCGGTAATGCTTTGATCATCTCTAAAACATGCGCAGGAATTACAGGATGGCCCTTTTCGCTGATCTCAGCTTGAACTGTTACATAATTAACGTTTGGCTGAGCCTTAACATCATCACTAAAATTCTTAGTAGCAGCCGCATCTAAAAAGCGACGTTTAACAAGGCGAGTTAAAAACTTAGATATTTGTCGACGATCAGGGCGGGTAACATCTAAATGCTTAGGTACCGCAGCCATCACCGCGTCCATTACTTGAGTACGGTCCATCTGATCAGGAATATACATGGCGCCAGCGGCAACGGCTTGATTAGCAATCTTCTTCCAGCTCTTATCGCCAGCCAATGCTAAATGCTGCAGCTTATTCTTCAGCATGTTCTTATCAGCAACTAACTTATTAGTGCCACGGCCCCATAACTGCTTGGCCATTAGCTTCTGGCCACCTAACATTGCTAAATCGTCATAGTCTGTTGGCTGGCTTTCAATAGAAACATCATCAAACGTTGGGTAAGTAACCTTCACGCCTAGCTTGCCCGACAGTTCTAATGCAGCCGATAAACCCGGGTTACTGTTACCTTTTAACCATGTAAAGTGATCGTTATCGGCACGAATAGTATGAGTTTTTGCAGTAAGGCGTTGCTGATAATGCGGAACAATACGGCTTAAACCGCTTTTATCGATACAAACAATAACCGCAACATCGCTTTTCCCTTCAGCAATTGCCGCATTGAAGATTTTGACGCCATTTGCCCAGCCCTCAGAATAATCAATCTGCGTTGCAGTATTAATATCGCCTAGAACGTAATGCGCTTCAGTAGTAACAGTACCCGTGGAATGCATTTTAAAACCATCAGCATAAATACGCTGATGGCCAATGTAAGCACCGGCGAAATTTTGCAGAGGAATTGCCAACCAGCTGCGTAAAAATTTACGCTTACGGCCTTTATGCATTTCTTTCTTAGTAACAATGGCCAAACCGTCCATCATTGCTAGAACATCAGCACTGATACCTTTTTTAATTGCGTAAGGATGGGCCGCAATAGCCGCCAGTGAAAAATCACCTTGGTTATAAACGTGCTGATAAATCGCGCGATTTTTAACATCGTGCTTATCAGCGATACGCTCTAATTTTTCAGCGTGAGATTTTTTCTTGTCTTGTTCAGCTTGCTTAATAGCTCGCTCAGCATTAATGCGATCGCGTTCGATGTCTGATAAAAACTGGCCACCTTCACGCTCGTATAATTCGACTAACGCGGCATAGCCGTTAAAATATTCAGTGCCATCAACGTGAGAAGTAAATTGAATAACAGGGTAGCGGATGCCGTTGCGCGCTTCACGCCAGTTTAATTCCATGAAATGGCGTTGCTTAGAATCGGTATGCTTAACGTCTTTGTTTTTCAGCATCTTACCAGGCACAAATCGATCAGTATTCGATTTGTCCCAGTCGATTTTAACCATGGATCCTATTGAAGATAAGTCGAAGCTAAATTCATTGAACCAATCGCCAGTGTTATCGGCTTCACCGAAACGTTCTGTCTTGAATCTAACTAAACCTGCGCGCTGATTATCCATAATATTCCGTTTACGTATATACGCGAAACCGTTTAACCGTTTTTGCGGTTATTCGTATTTGCGTATTGGCATTCGGAAACAAGAGGACTATAATAAGAGCCATAGTGTTTCCAAATGCAAAATGAACTGTGCTTTTGAACACGTTAAATCCGGTCCTTGTAAAACCGGTGCATTATCTTAAAAGCGGCTGCTTCAACAGCTGCTTTTTTTTGGGCGTAACAAAAGCAAATTTTAACATATTGCGGTCGTTATACCTATTTGATCAAATTCCGACCAAATATATTCCTAAAAATGCTGAAAGCAGCCTCCGGCTTGGAGACTGTATCTATATTAGCGCGAATTCACTTTTAGAGGAATTATATTTTCACTTATAGTGAGAAATATTGAAATCCTATGACTTTTCCTTTCACATCTGGATAGTCTTGGAGTATTTCAAAGGGGAAGCGAGGATTTAGATAATTAAGGATGTGTCTGCGGCCGTCAGTTTCATACCGTGCGATCACGAGTGTTTCATCGATTCTGAATACATAATCAGAGCCAACTTCTAATGAATCACAAGGCGCAACAATAACATGCCCGCCCTGATAATAGCTGACCCCATTGGGGCTTTCCATTGACGTGTTTGTTATCTTAACTGCGTATGAATTAGCCGGAACATTACTAGGTGTGGGGATAACATCCTTAGTCCTATCACCAGCCTGATTCCTTATGACTGTTGACCTGTGGCCTATCTCGTCGGCTTCTTCACCACCTTCCGCTTCACGTTGCATATCTGTAAACGTAATATCTAAAGCATTAGCGATCGCATTCAAAATTCGAAATGAAACATCTTTCGGCTTGCTTTCCAACTGAGATAAATAACCGTTCTGGAGTTCATAGTCAGTAGCCGCGCACAGGTCTTCCTGCGTCATGCCACGACGTATCCGATGACGCTTAATTGTTGGGCCAAAATCAGTAAATTTCTTCATGTATGTATTTTTACCCCACTTAGCCATTCTCTTTCTCGTTAAAAGTTGCAAGATAATTTAACTATAGTTAGAATACAGGACGTATTTTGCTCAACAGAGCGAATAAGTTCCTAGTTTGGGTAATTAGGGATGAAAGACAACTGATAAGGGGTTATCGGTATCATGAAAAGAGAAGATCAGATCATTATTGGTGCGACGCGAGATTACTTGCAGCATTCAAATGACACACAAAGAACATTTGCAGAAACAAAGCTTTATCCGCTTCTAGAAGAAGACGGGTGCATTTTGGCGCGTACGCCTCGCACGATCGATGACTATTCAAAACGCATCGCGAATATGCAAAACCAATTTACTCGAGTAATGAATGAAACCTTGTTGTTTCCGCTAGCGTGGAAATGGTCATGGGTGCATGCGTTGCCAGACCCATTTCAAACTCGTTGTATTCAAGAACTGAACTCATTAAATCCATCGGTGACGCCAAGCGCTCACGGTGAGAGCACCACAAGCGATCTCGCCCGTTTTTGTGTTGAAGCTGGTGAAGCTATTGCCGCATTGACGATTATTGCAGCTGATGGATCGTATGACGGCCATGATGAGGTTCGTGACGTTAAAACGGCATTGAATGAGCTGTATGACGTTAGAGATCATGCCCAGTCAACTATTTCACAGATAGAAAAAGCCACAGGTGTTCGTGTGGTTCGTTCTGAAAAATCGCGTGGCATGACGATCACGCAAACCACCACTGTCGAATCTTAGTCGAGACTAAACCATGGAATGGACTTCTGATAACCAAAATACGCGCAAGTGTGAAGTACGGTCAGCGATTAATGACGCGTATACAGAATTGCTTGAGTCGGGTAAATCGTTTGATTACAGCGATATTCGCGTTCAAACCAGTGTCCCGACTTCTGCACCCATTCCAAAGTGTGTTCGATTAGAAGAAACCGAAATCATTCGTGTGATCCGTGTATTACAGCCAGCCGAGTCTGCCTGGTTACGTTATTGCTATGGCGCCACTGAAAGCCGTGGTGGTTCACGATCGATGATGGATGAGTGGCAAGACATTGAAACCATATCCAAATGGTTATGGAAACAGCATTTAAGCACCCTAGAGAAGCCATTAACGGCAGAGCGCCATAAACGCTTAATGGGTTTTGTATTACCAGCCTTACAGCAAATACAACGTGAAATGAACACAGGCGATCGCTTGTACACCATCACTCGTTTGTTAGAGCTTACCGCTGGCACGGTTGGCGCGACTGAAAATTGCTGGAAACGCGACTGGCATCCGCATTGGAAATCGTTGTGCGCCCTACTTCGCAAACTAGACCATGAGTCGTTGTTGTTTTGCATTAGCGCACTGAATACAGATCAAAAACGCAAACACGCAAATACGTTAATACGCGAAACCGCATAGGAAATATTATGACTACTTCAAATACAAATACAAAAACAGCACCACTAGGCTGGGTTGCTTCAGATCTTAATGCTATGTCTGAATTGGTTCATCAGCAAAATGTTGATGCAGGATGGTGGCACGATATTGAAACAGGTGAGCCGCTTGAGCGTAATAAAGGCGAGTTGCTTTGCTTGGTTCACAGTGAGATCAGCGAAGCGATGGAAGGTGTTCGCAAGAACTTGATGGATGATAAGTTGCCGCATCGTCAAATGGTTGAAGTCGAGTTGGCCGATGCAATTATCCGTATTCTCGATTTTGCCGGTGGTTTTGGTTTGGATGTCGGTGGCGCGATGGTTGAGAAGATGGCGTTTAATCAGTCCCGCGCTGATCATAAACCAGAGAATAGAAGAAAGGACGACGGTAAAAAGTTCTAGCTATGAATGCGGTTTTACGCGAAACCGCATAAACGCAAAACCGTATTTAATAACAGGGAAGCTATCATGCTCTTCAAGAAAATAACCGCTTTAAACATCGAGATGCCAAAGGATGAATTCAGCCATCCTATCCCGTTAAACCATCAGGTTTGGCGCGAGTCGATTCGTAATGCTGCGATGGTGCACCACTTTCGCGAGTTGACCGAACATCAGCAAACGGGCTCGGGTTGGGAAAAGCCCTTCAAGGCGTTAAACGATGAGTACACGATTCCTGAGACTGAGCAGAATCTGATTCTTCTTTGTTATCGCTCAGATACTCGCAAGCTGTCGATGGCAGGCATTAAAGAGACTGTGAATACTAAGGTTGCATTGATAGAGCATTTTGAAAAGCGCAGTGTTCGTAAAATTGAGCGTCAGTCTTTAGAAGACGACATCGTTCAAGCCATTGTGCCATTCACGCCAGCCACGCCTTCTCGTACGTTAGTTTTGATTGATACGTTGCGCCGCTGTGTACTGATCGGATCCAGTTCAGACAAATTGGCCAGCGAAATACGCACAGAGCTGTCGAATAATATTCTTCCAGCCTTTGAAGTGAAAGACGCCACTGTTCGCCCTCGCCTATTGGTGCCAGTGTTCTGCCAGTCGTCTGCCGGTGATCACATGGTTACCTGGTTATTAGATACAGAAGAGAAGATGGCTGAAATGCCTTTCAGCATGAGCGCGGGCACTGCGGTATCGCTGCAACGTGATAAGTCGAAAAACATTGTGGTATCTGGCCAGTCGTTAGATTGCGACACGGTTCAGAATGCGCTGCGTGATGAATATAAGCCGTTTAAATTGCCTGTGTCGATTATGAAAGGCGATATCCCGATGGGTGATATTACGCTGGACGTTCATGGCTGCTTTGATTCGATCAAGATCTCAGGCGAATTCACACCGATTGCGGCCGATGTCGATGGCAATGTTGATGATGCAGCGTTTAACCAGATTTTAACGGATATGACGCTAACCAGTTTGAACTATCACTACGTTGCTGGGGTTGTGCATGATGCGTTTGGTACGTTGCCGTTTGGCTGTGCCTCGGATCGTTTGCATGAAGTGTTGGATTCGTTAGGTGCATCGATTGAGTTGAATCGCCCTGAGAAGGTTGATTTGGATACGCCACAGGTTGCGCCTGAAGTTCGTGGTGAGTCGCACTTAAAGAAGGGCGTTGATTTGATTGAGATCAACGCCCGCGCTTTTGATGGTGAGGATGGCGTTGATAAGTTGTTTCAGGAGGCAGTAGATTTTGTAAATGAAACGGGCAAGGTCAGCATATCAGCTATTCAGCGTAAGTTGCGAACTGGGTATAACCGCTCTGCTCGTATCGTTGAGCAGTTGGCAGAACGGGGTTATGTCTCTGAGCCCGCTCACAACGGCACGCGCAGCGTATTGGGAAAGGCTGATAGCGCAACCGCATAAACGCAAACACGCGAAAACGGTTAACCGCTTTCGCGTAAATACTTAAACACGGATAGGGTATCCATCATGGCTTCAATGAATAAGATAATGTTAATGGGCACGTTAGGTCGTGATCCTGAAATCAAGTTTTTACCGGGTGGCGATAAAGTCGCGAATATTAGCCTTGCCACCGATGAAAGCTACAAAGATAAGAATACAGGTCAGAAGGTCGAAGTGACTGAGTGGCATAGTATTACTGTATTTGGCGGTTTGTGTGATGTGATCGAGAAGTATTTGAAAAAGGGCTCTCGTGCGTATTTTGAAGGTAAGAATAAAACCGAGAAGTACGAAAAAGACGGTATCACTCGTTATTCAACGAAGGTAATCGCTAAAGAAATGAAAATGCTTGATCGTGCACCATCTAATAACGATATAGGTTCACCAGGTAATCAATCCCCTGCTCAGCAACCAGCCCAACAGCCACAGCGTGAATTAGGCCAGTCGCCTACTAAACGAGGCGTTCAGAATGAAATGGGCTATTGGTACGGCGATTATCATGAGTGCCATGATGTAATTATTCAGCGTTTGCGTAATGCGGGTCTAGCAATGTGGCCATGCGGTGCAACGGTTCCTGCTAATGCGTGGAATATAGAAGGTTTTCGCTAATGTCTGAGCCAGTTGCTGAAATCGATAACGATCGTAATGAGTTAGAGAATACGATTACTGAGGCCCGAGAAACTTGGCAGTATGCAGTAAAGCATTCTGGTTACTCGCCTCAGATGTATTTAGTTGTTAGTGAAGCCGCAAAGCGCCTTGTTAATGATTTTAGACAGGTTCAGCAGTTGGCTCATCAGTTTTATGGAATTGTGGTACCGGATTTGGAAGGGAGTTATTCGTGAATATATCAGAGCAGTTAAAAGTAAAACTTAATGAGCGTTTGTGTGAGTTGTCGGGCGGCCGAGAAAAGGAAGGGGTATATTCATCAGAATTCTGTTCGGGTGTTGATCATGGGACATGGGCGTTGATGGATGTGATCGATGACTTTTTTCAGGGTCGTGGAGGCATGAAAGGTTATTTAGAGCTTTTGGGTGAATCTCAGTTAAAACATGCGGTTCGTATTTCATCTGCGCTTTTAAAAGAGATAGAGGATCAGGATAAAGTTCGTATTTTCTCTACATCTGAGGGGAAGCACTGGTTTACAGAAGAGCGCCAAGCAAGACAGGAAATCAAAGATCAGATTGCGAAGATGGATATTGATAAAGAATATGATGAAACAGATTACATGATTCATCGATCATCAGTCCGAGAGTCCAGTCTTCACGAGTATCTAGATCCTAAAGATAAAAGATTGAATCCAGATAATAACGAGGCTGAATAAATGTCGGTATTAGCAGGGAAAGTGGTGGTATTTAACGGACCCCCGGGCAGTGGGAAAGATACGCTGGGTAAGTTCATTATGGGTGCGACTCAAGCGAAGCACATGGAATTTAAGCGCCATCTAATTAAGTTAGCGCTAATGATTTCAGGAGTATCGAGTTCTGATTGGGATTTCTGGTACCGAGAAGATAAGGAACAGCCTCATAATGATTTGGGTGGCCATAGCTGTCGATCGTTCTTGATTATGGTTAGTGAGGAAATGATTAAGCCTCACATGGGTAGCGACTATTTTGGTTTAGCGGCCGCAACTGAATTAGATATGTATTTGCCAGGTCATGGCGTTGTATTCACTGACTCGGGCTTTTCTGCTGAGTTGCAGTGTGTTGTGAATGTAGCCGGTGCCGACAATGTGATTGTGGTGCAGTTGGTTCGTGATGGAACTGATTTCAGCAAGGATAGCCGCACGTATTTAAGTCCTGGTGATTTTCCAGAGGTGACGTTTTTGGCTCAGAATAACAATGGCCCTGCAGAAGAAGTGGCTGCTGAGTTGATGGGTCTCTTGCGATTAACAGTCGATCTATCCGCGAAACCGCAAACACGTGAAACCGTATAAGCGTATAGGTGTAAGGAGGGTGAATGCTTAATTATTTTCTAGGTGGTTATGCTTGGTACCGTCGATGGGCTGGCGGTCATTGGGTATATTGGCATTTCATCGGATGGAGGAAGGTTTTAGGACCTAGATTTCATGAAGTCCTCATGGAGCGTGGTGCTCGGCCAGATTGGTCGTTTGAGAATTGGTCTTAACTAATGTTTGACATGCCCCTATAAATCCGTATTATCTACCACACTGAATGATTTTGCGTTTACGCGTAATACGTTAAGAATTTCAAAAGCCTGCCTAGCGCGGGTTTTTTTGTGCCTGGAGAAAAGTGCGATGCTCTAATTTCGGTTTGATCGTTGTCGGATGTCATGACGCATCTGTTACCAGTTAGTTCATCATGTGATTGTGACGTTCCCCGCATGAGTCCGTTAGGAAGGGGTGAGGTTGGTTTGGCGAACCATTAATGCGTAAATTAGCCTAGAGAAATATATTTTTAATAGCCTGACCTTCGAGTCGGGCTTTTTTATATCCGCAATTTGGTGACCTTATGCCTGAAAAGACACTGCCTTTTTGGGGCGAACTAAACCTATACATCACGATGATGATTTTCGGATTGGTTTTATTCGCGTCTAAGTTAGTTGGCAACGAGCCAATTAACCCAAAGCGTTTGACCGGGGAACTGATTTTATCGTTTGTCGGTGCTGCTCTTTTCCATGCGTTGGGGCTTATGAAAGGCCTGACTGGTCCAGAATATTGGGTGCTGATTTTCCTAGCAGCCCTTGGCGGCCTTCGTTCTGTCGAACACATCATTCGTTTATTCATCGCCCTAAAGAAGATTTCATTGTGATTGATCCTAATGTGTTTCGTGAAACGATAATTCGCCCAGTTCTGTTGGCTTCTGGTACTCACAGCATTGCTGCTGAAGAGATGTTGCTTGCGATCGTGGCGCATGAGTCGGATATGGGCCGTTATTCGGTTCAGGGCGGCATTGCTGCTGATCGTGCTGCGCAAGGCTTCTTTATGGTTGAGAAACCAACAGAGCAAGATACTTGGAAGACTTATTTAGAACGTAGGCCACGATTTAAGGCGTACGCATTAGAGCTGTTAAAGCTTTGTCCTGGTGCAGTTGAGCCTCTTCGAGAGAATCCATTGTATGCCTGCTTTATTGCGCGCATGAAGTTGTGGCGCAACCCAGCACCATTACCTGCTGCTGATGACATTACAGGGATCGCCCATTATTGGTTCGATCACTACAACGGATCGCCAGAAGATGAGCGTGAAGCAAAGGTTGCGGAATTCATCCGTGATTATAAATTATTCGTAACAAAGGATTGATCATGAAAAAGATTATGTGTTTTCTGGGCTGTGCATTCGCATTGATGGCCTGTTCGCCAGCGTTTAGCGCTGTGCCAGTCATTGACCAGGTTACTGATTCAGTAGCTCAGGTGGTTGTTGCTACTACTGCAGCGGTTGATGTTGTGGATTCTGCTGCAGCTACGACGATCGAATCAACGGTGGTTGATTGGTTACGATCGCGACTCAATGCCTTTCTTGATGGCTATCCGAATATTGGTGCGTTCTTGTTGTTGCTAACCGCATCGATGCCTGTGCTCGCATTGCTTGCTAATAAGACGGCTAACCCGACTGATGATTGGGTATTGATCTTGATTAATAAGATCTTGCAGACACTGACGTATAACACGTCGACCAATCAGCCCAACGTATTGAGCTGGAAAGATATGCTAACGCATCGCCCTAGTGATTGGCCCTATCTTGTACAAGATAAGGTGCTGAATGATACGGCTCGCTTACGACATAACGTGAGCGTATTAACCTAACCCACTGGCCCAGTTTCGCTGGGCTATCCCCACAGTAGCTATAGGCTGCTGTCACTTACCAGTCGGCAGGACTACCCATCCTGTTGGCTGGTCCTTCCTTATCGAATAGGAAGGGTAGAGTGAAGAAGATCTGTTTAGATTTTGATGGTGTGATTCATCTTAATGCTCGGTTTGTTGCGTCGACCATCATTGAGGGTGAGCCAGTACCAGGTGTTGCTCATGCGATCGAGAGATTACGAGAGCAGTACAACGTAGTTGTTCATTCGTGTCGATGCGCCAGCGATGGCGGTGTTGATGCGATTAAAGATTGGCTCATGCTGCACGGCATTGAGGTTGATGATGTGGTTGATTACAAACCGCTGGCTGAAGTTTATGTGGATGATCGTGCTGTTGCATTTGATGGTGACTGGGTTGCGACGCTTGATAGTATCGATGTGTTCAAACCGTGGCATCAAGCACTCGTTGATCGCTACCACGCACACAAAACAAGATACAAAGGCTCGCATAAGCGCAGGAATTAAGCCTCAGTCGTGCAAATGCAGTCGATTATCAATAATTTCAGGCTTGGCGCAATATGACCCACCCCCTATATAGGTTCTCCCCCCTCGATTTGAAGCGTCGAGGGTTCGGGAGGCGCGGAGTCTGTCTAATTTTTTGAAATTTTTTTAATTTCGGTTCCGGTTCCGGTTACGCGTTTTTACGGTTATACGGTTTTATTGGTAGGTGCTTTTTATGGCGACTCAAATACAGGTCGCTGAGCACTTATTTATCAGCGAAAGACAAGTTAGAAATTTGATCTCAGAGGGCAAGCTTGCTGGCTCTAAGGGAAAAGGCGGTCTTGATTTAGAGGATTGTCGTAAGCGATATATTGATTACTTGCGTGGCCAGAAAACAGGCCAAGTGAAAAAGCCCGGTCCCGATGAAGATGGTGCGGAACTGGGGGACGTAGTTGGCGGCATTAACGTGCCGCTTCAAGAAGCCCGAAAAAAGAAACTCGATGCAGATACCCGTGAATTTAAGTTAAACCAGCTGCGTAAAGAATACGTGCCGGTGGCATTGATGATTCATGCGACATCGAAATTATCAGAGATGTTGGTTTCCAATGTTTCATCGTTACCGATGAAAATGAAGGTTGCTGACCCATCATTGTCTGCTCGCAGTTTAGACAAATCAAAACAGGTGATCGCAGACCTTTGCAATGAGTTAGCTAATTTTGACATCGATCTATCCGATTACGATCCAGTCGATCAAACAAGCGATCAAGACGGGATTGAAGCCATTACGGATAGCGAAACCGCAAACAGCGGTTGAGTGGGCAGACCAAAACTTTTATTTATCTGCTGAGTCTTCGTATACCGAAGGGCAGTGGACAACCCATGCAGTGCAGCGCGCCATTCTAAATGCGATGGGCAATGATGATATTCGGGAAGTAGATTTTCGAAAGTCAGCACGTATCGGTTACACAAAAATGCTACTGGCCGCCACGCTTTACATGGCAGAGCACAAGAAACGAAACATAGGTATCTGGCGTGAAGATGATGACGCTGCAGCTGAGTTCGTAAATTTAGAACTTGATCCAGCGATGCGTGATTGCCCCGCTATCGTTGCAATATTTCCAGATGTTGGAAAAAAATCATCGAAAAATAAAGTCGATGAAAAATTTTTATTGGGTTGCTCGATGCATATTCGAGGAGGCCAAGCAGCCGGTGGTTACCGTGCATTGTCGAAAGATGTTGTGATCGGTGACGAAATAGACGGCTTCTTGCAAAACGTGCAGGGAAAATCAGGGAAAGAAGGCAACCCGATAATGCTTATGAATAAGCGTTTGGAGGGTTCTAGTTTTCCGAAGTTAATTCTAGGTACTACACCGACAATTGCAGGCTCTAGTCATATAGAGCGTCGTGAAAAGGCTGCAAATTGCAGGCTGTACTGTGAAATACCTTGTCCGCATTGCGATGAGTACCAGGTATTAAAGTTTGGTAGTCCTAAAGATCCGTTTGGATTTCGCTGGACGAAGGGCGATCCAGATTCGGTTCGTTATTGCTGTGAGCATTGCGCTGCTGAGTTTGAGTATCATGATTTTTTGGACGTGACAGAGCGTTGCGTTTGGAGAGATAGGGAAGCAGATATCGAGACAAAGGACGGTCTCTACTTCCATTCAATTGAAACAGGTCGTGATAAGAAAACACCACGCGCTGTTTGTTTTATCGTTTGGGCTGCGTATTCGCCAACCTCGCCGTGGTCAAACATCGTCTATGAATGGCTAGAAGCCAAAGACGAAAAAGAAACACTGCAGGTTTTTAACAACACCACGCTGGGCGAGTACTGGCATGACGGTGTTAAACAGAAACTGGATGGCGACCACTTGTTTCGTCGTCGTGAATATTATCCGCGAACTAATGATGGCCAGCTGCTATTGCCGCAAGGCGCCCTTTATATAACAGCGGGTGTGGATACCCAAGACAATCGATTTGCTTATGAAATCGTTGCATGGGGTAAGGGTCGCGAAAGTTGGTCTCTGGAATATAAAGAGATCATGGGTCGTCCTGATGATCCTGACATCTGGGCCATATTAGTTGAAAAAATGCGTCGTACTTGGCGTCGTGAAGATGGCATGCCGATGTCGGTTGGCCAAGTGTTTCATGATGCCGGTGGTTCATTTTTCGATACTGTTCTGAAGTATTCAGCAAAGATTGATCCTAATTGGTGGATCCCGTGCAAAGGCGATTGGACGGTTGGTGCAAGCCAGATAATTCATTCTAAATCACAACGCGCTAAAGACTTTGGTAGTTACCTCTTCATGGTGGGTACCACATCGATTGGTGATGTAGTCGCGCGCGATTTTGTTGTATTGGATCCAAAGCCAAAATGTCATTGGCCTATGACATCGCTAGAAGATGGCGACTACACAGGCCACGATCAGCGTTACTTCGACATGCTTACAGCAGAAGAACGAACGCTGGTTCGAATAAAAGGAAAGGACGTCTGGCAGTGGGTTTGCCCGTCGGGTGTTCGAAACGAAGCATGGGATTGCCGACGCTATGCAATGGCCGCGCTTACATTCGCTGAGATGTACGGTGGCATTGATCTGAATAATGGCATTGTGCCAAACCAGTCAACCCCAGAGCCTGAAACTATCGCGCAAGAAACTCGTGAGCTCCCTGATTTTTGGAATAAAAAATAATGTCAGATGAAACACAATTGGCTGCAAAATTGGCAGCGCTTCAAGATGCTATTGATTCTGGTCTTATGGAATTTACTTTTGATGGTGCTACTTCTAAATATCGTACCTTGTCTGAAATGCGTGAAATCGAAGCCCGTTTGAAAGCTCGACTCGGGCATGCTGAACCGCAAAATAATACGTGGGCATCATCGTTTGATAAGGGATATCGATAATGGGAAATATCGTCGATAAGTTTGTTGGTTTTTTCAGCGCAGAGGCCGCGCTTCATCGTGAGATCAATCGCGCTAGTCTTGAAAATCTAAAAAGAAGCAGTGCATCAATGAGCTACGACGTTACCGGTAACGGTCGTCGTGGTTTTAAAACAAATGGTGATGCATCTGTTAAGTCGATCTCTAGTAATAATCTAGTGGTTGCCCGTAAAAATATGCGTGAGTTATATCGCAATAATTCAATTATTAAATCTGCTGTTGATGCTAAAAGCTATCACACGGTAGGGGATGGAATACGCCCATCCATTCGTAGTGATGCTAAATCCAAAGCCAAGCAAAATAAAGTAAAACAGGTTCAGCGGTTAGTTAGCTTGTGGGCTGGAAGTATAAAAGCCGATGTCTACGGTATGCATAATCTATTTGGCCAGCAATTTATTGGTTTTAAAACCATGTGCAGTGCCGGTGGTGTTCTTATTGTTCGTCAGCGTACGTTAGAAGCTAAGAGCGGTTTGCATTTGCAGATAAAGATGCTTGAAGGCGATTTTCTAGATCATTTAAGAACGGTAACACTTGAAAATGGTCATGAAATTATCAACGGGGTTGAGGTTGATAGAGATGAGCAGGTGGTCGCGTACTGGCTGTTCGACCGTCATCCGGGGGATGTAGGTTTTTTCTCTCGTAAGAAAAATATCTCTCGTCGGCATCCTGCTGAGAATGTCATTCACATGTTTGATTGTGAGCGACCGGGTCAGCTGCTCGGTATGCCAAAGGGTTTGGCCAGTGCAATTAAAGCAAAAAACTTAGAAGAATTTCAAGATGCGCGTTTAGAGCAACAAAAAATCGCCGCATGTTTTGTTGGAACCGTTTCTACTACTCAGGGTATTGGCAATACAGGCCCAGCCGGTGATCCATTACCAGAAAGAGCCGCTCCGGGTCAGATATTACGCCTTGGCAATAACCAAACGATGGACTTCAACACACCTCCGACGGTTTCTGGCCAGCATGATTTTATCACTGAAGAGTTGCATCAAATAGCCAGTGACTGGGGTATTACATACCAGGCATTGGTTGGCGATTTAACTCAGGTCAACTTTACCAGTGGCCGCATGGGTTGGCTGGATATGCATCGTAAGATCAACGGAGATCGCAACCGAATAATTATTCCATTATTGCTAGAGCGTATTTGGGCTTGGTTGCAGGAAGCATTAGAACTTCATGGTTTATCGGCTCGTGATTTAGATTGCGATTGGATACCGCCACGCAGAGAGATGTTTGATCCTACGAAAGAAATTGGTCCATTGATCAAGGCAATCCGCGCGGGTTTAAAACCTATGCAGCGAGCTTTGTTAGAGCAGGGTGATAACCCCGACGTCATTATGGATCAATACAAAGAATGGAACGAACAAGCTGACGCAAGAAATTTAATATTCGATACCGACCCTCGACGGGTTTCCGGTGCCGGAAATGCAAACCCGATACCGGATGATGACGAGGAAGAAAAAGAAGATGAAAAAAATAAAGCTGCTTAGTGCAATGGTTGCTGCAACATTATCAGTGACTATGAGCACTGAAGCTGAAATGACAACCTCTGCTGCCAATGCCCGAAATTATATCAATGCCAGTAACGAGCTAATGCTTTACGGCATTATCGGTGATTGGTGGGATGGCAATGATGCGTTGTCGGTTATCTCACAATTAGAAGCGGTTAAGCCCGAAGGTGATTTGCACGTTCGCATTTTTAGCGAAGGCGGAAACTTCTTAGAAGGCTTAGCGATTTATAACGCTTTGAAAATGTCCGATCGTCGTGTGGTTGTAACCATTGATGGTTTTGCAGGTTCTATGGCAACCATCATCGCTTTAGCCGGTGATGAAGTGCGTATGCCGCGTAATGCTTACCAGTTTATTCATATGGCTTCGACCCATGTTTCAGGTAATGCGGATGAGCTTCGTGCAACTGCAGACCAGATTGAGCAATTCAGTCAGCAGGCCGCAACGATCTATGCAGAGCGTTCAAATCTTTCTGAAGAGCAAGCGTTGGCCTTGATGGCTGCGAATACTTGGATGAATGCGGAAACGTGTTTAGAGCACGGTTTAATCGATAGTATTTTAGATCCGATTGAAGCGGTTGCTCGTGCTGTGGATTTAGGCGAGATGGTTATGCCAAGCGGCATGTTTGCCTTGATGCAGTTGCCAATTCCGGCGACAGAAAACTTAACCCCTGCTGCAGGTGATGCAGCTAATTTAAATAATAATGAGGAGGCCAATGTGCCTGTACCAAATTCTCGTACAAAAATGACTGCAGGCCAAGGCGGCCAAAGCAATGCAACAACCGAAGCTGAGTTTCGTGCTGCGGGTATTACGTTTGAGCGTGAACGTCAAACTGAACTGCGTTCTATTGCGACTACTAGCGGTGTTTCTACTGAAATGCTATCGGGTTGGATTGATTCCGACATTACAATCGATAAAGCTCGTGAAGCTGCGATGACTGATATGGCTGCTCGCGACACTGAAAACATGCCATCTGGTCGTCAATCTGTAGTTGTAATGGGTGCTGGTGATATGCGAGCTGAAATCTCAAATGCTCTTTTACATCGTGTTGCACCAGGTGTTATTTCTTTAGAAGAAGGTAATACCTTTGCTCATATGAGTCTTGGAGAGATGTGCCGTCAGTCATTGGTAAATAATGGTGTAAATGTAACAGGTATGAATGCGAGTCAGGTTGCTGCAACAGCAATGCAGTCGACTAGTGACTTACCTTCAATCTTTGCAGATGTTGCGAATCATGAGCTTGCTCGTGGTTATACGACTAATGTTCGTTCGTTCACTTTATTTGCCCAGCGTAAAAACCTGCCAAACTTTAAAGCGCACAACATTACTCGTTTGTCCGATGCGCCTCAGTTGTTGCCTAAGACAGAAGCTGGTGAGTATAAGCTTGGTTATTTAAGTGATAGCAATGAAGCGCTGGCACTACAAACAAAAGGTCGTATTGTTCGCATTACGCGTGAAATGATTATCAACGATGATCTCGATGCGTTGTCTCGTTTGCCTTACATGATGGGTGCTCAGGCTGCATTAAACGAAACTCGTGTGGTTTACGGCTTATTAGCTGCAAACGCAAAGACGGGTGAAGATTCGAAACCTGTTTTTGATGTCGCGCATAAAAACTTGATTGCATCAGGTGGTAAGCCAAGTGTGGCTGAGCTTAGTAAGATGCGAAAGCTTTTACGAACTCAGAAATCAAAAGCTGCAAAAGGTGAAACGGGATTCCCGTTAAATACTAAATTGCACACGATCATCATTCCAGCAGCACTGGAAACTGACGGTGATCAGCTTCAGGTTCAGATTACGCCTAATGCTGTAGGTGAAGTTAATCCATTTGGTAAGCTAAATGTGATTACAGAAGCAATTCTGGATGAAGAAAGCGAAGTCGAGTACTTCGGTGTTGGCGATCCTGCGCTGGTAGATAGCGTTGTTTATGGTTATCTGGAAGGTCAGGAAGGCGCGTATATCGATAGCCAGATTGATTTTAATTCAGATGGCGTTGTATTTAAGGTTCGCCATGATTTTGCGGCTGCGATTGTTGATTACCGTGGTTTAGTTAAAAACTCTGGTGCGGCATAGTTTCCCCGTTTTAACTTAATATCTAATTAAAGCCCGCCCAGTGCGGGTTTTTTAATGCCTATTTTTGGAGATAAAAATAATGGCTCAAACAAAAGTACAAAATGGCGATGTCCTAGATTTAACGCTTACTGATGACGTAACGTCAGGCGGTTTGGTTGTTCAAGGCAAGATTGTTGGTGTTGCTCAGATTACGGGTTTAACAGGTGAAATTATTCCGGTTGAAGTTGTGGGTGTGCAACGTTTACCGAAAGTCTCTGCTGATGTGATTGCAGCAGGCGCAACGGTTTATGCAAAGGCGGGTGAAATCACGTCTGTTGCATCTGGCGCGGTTAAGTGTGGCTATGCCGTTAAAGCGGCTGCCGGTGGTATTACTTCCATCGACATTCGCCTTATCCCGAACTGCTAGCGAATGAATCAGCTAGCAAAGATGGCGGCTACTAATGCCATGGCCTTGCAGGGCCAGCCTTGCTTGATCGTGGATCATTTGAAGCCAGATGATGACCCAGTGGGCGCGCACTGTATTGCGCGGCCATCGGTGCACGATCCGTTCGGTGAGCGGGTCAGTACTGAAAAATGGGATGTCACAGTGAAGCGTGAAAACGAATTAGTACCTGGTGACAAAGTGCGTTTGCTGGATGAGTTGGGCGTGGTTGAGATGGAGCTGCTTATAACTAAGCCAGAGCAATCTTTAACAGGCTTACGAGTTTATTCAGCAATAGCAGTTCCGGTATAGGTTGATTGGGTGAGTTATGAATCGTTTAGAAATAAATGAAAAAGACATGATTAACCAGATGGGAGAGCTGCGAAAGCGCTTTGATATTCTGTCGGGAAGTGATGTTAAGCGAGCCCAATCTTCTGCGTTAAATAAAGCCGGTCGGCGAATTAAAACGCAAGTGGTTAAAAGAAGTTCTGGGCCATTAAGCGTTTCTCAAAAGTTGATACGACCTAGGATTAAACTTAAAAATTCTACACCTCGAAAACAGATAACAACTGTTTGGGGCGGGATGCAGGGTATTCCCTTAATTAAGTTAAAAGCCCGGCAAGTAACGGGCGGTGTTGCAGCGGGTAAATATCTGATTCCGGATGCTTTTATTGCTACGCCAACCAGTACGCCAAAGCATCGCTATAAGGGTCGAAGAGCCCCTTCAAAAAATCTCATTGGTAAACCGCAAGTATTTAAAAAGAAGTCTCGTGGTACCTACGCCCTCGAAAATCAAAAGCTCAATATTGCCCCGCAATTATCAAAGCATATGAAACAGTCGGCCGAGAGAGTATTGCGAAACGATATGCGCAGGCTCATGCAGGAAGAGTATCGACATAGGGTATTAAGAAAGGCAGGGATTATCTAATGTCAGTTCGTACCAGTATTCGCAGCGCGGTAGCTGCTCAGCTTACGGAATTGGGGCTGTTTAAAGCCGTTTTCCCTTATCGGCCAGCCGATGTTCCAACCAGTAAATGCCCGTTTGCCTTAGTTTATATAGAAGGCGCGGATGAAGATTTTGATAACGACGGGGTCTACGACAACGTTGCTCAGCTGACGATTGAAATAATTGCACAAGGTTTTGGGGATCTAGAAGCCCAGCTTGATGCTATTTCAGCGGCGGTTAATGAAAAACTAAATATCGACAATACGCTGAATGATTTAATCGGCGGTTTTTATCGATCAAATTATGTTTACGACCATGCTCCTGAAGTTATGTCGTGCTCATTTACGCAATCATACATTATTAAATTTGAGGATTAATCCATGCCACAAGGTCACCAGATTGGAATCAAGCGCTTAGACACTGCGAGCGCAGAAGCCGACAAGATGGAAATTGTCGGGTCGGTTATTGGTATTTCTGGTATCGGGATTAGCGCCGATACGATTGATGATACCGAATACGGTATTTCAGAAGACAATTACCGTAAGTACACAACGGGAATGAAAGATGTTTCAGAGATCAGCTTAACGGCTCGTTACCGCAAGGGTGATGCAGATCGAACTAAGCAAGCTGACGGCATTGAAAAATCTTTTCATGATGAAGTGAAAGAAACAATTCAGTTGTTTTTCCCTGCACCTATTTCAGCAAAATGGACGATGGATTGTGTCGTTTCTGGTTTTGAATTGCCGACTGAAAAAGATGGCAAGATCGATCGCGTATTGAAGATAAAGCCATCAGGTAAGCCACTGATTGAGCCGATTGTTTAGGGGGTAGTATGGCAATATTTTTAAAGTTTGTTCTTAACGCCCTGCCTTGGGTTTTGCAAATCGGAACCTTGCTAGGTAAGGATCCGGTGTTTAAGTATCGTGTGAAAGAAAAAGTCGGTCCTTGGTTTTTAACAGAATTGAATGGTGCTGATCGCCAAGCGTTTGCTGATTTGGTTAATTATACGATGGGGCTGAAAGAGCCTGAGCGTACAGCCAAGATTATTCAGATGAAACATCAGGTGATTGCCGCCGCGGCTCGTAATAAGCATGGATATTTTGTATTGGACCCTATGAAGCGAGAGCATTTGGATAAAGTCGCTTTGTATCCTGACAGTGTTTTGATGAAAGCCCTTGAGGTTATTGCTGAGCAGTCTGGAATGCCCTGGTTAGTTCCGCCTAAAAATGGAAGTGAAGCAGTGGTTGATCAGGTTGAAGATGAATCCATTGATACGGCTACATCTGCACCAGATTGGGAAGGCAACGGTAACCAGCCAAAGCCAGTCGAGACTTCTTCTGTAAACCCCTAGCCAGCCAACATGCTAGAAGATTTGCCCATCGATTAGCCATCCAGTGTGGCTATTTCGATGTGGACGCAATGTTGGCAGAAATGCGCGCCATTCAGATGCATGAATGGGAACAATACTACCAGTTAGAGCCCTTCGGTTCTGAGGTAGACGAGCTGCGTTCAGCCGGTATCAGTTCTGTTATCGCTAATGTTAATCGCTCTGCAAATTCAAATCCTTACAAGCCTTCCGACTTCTTCGTGACGATCACTCGTGATGAGCCTCAACAAACTGCTGAGCATATGCTTGCGACCTTAAAAGGAGCCTTCAGTGGCTAGTAGCGCAAAAATATACGACCTAACGGTTCGTCTTAAAGGCGATACCGCTGGCTATCAGTCGACCATAAAAAAAGCGACCACGACAAACAATAAACTTACCAACTCGGTAACCGGTGTTAGTAAGGGTTTGACGGCGATTAATGGGCCGTTGAACGGAGTCACAGGGCGTTTTACTGCGATGTCTGGTTTAGTTTCAGGTACCGCTGGCGCTTATGCGGTGGCGGGTGCTTCTGTTGCTGCTTTTTCTTTGCTGATGGTATCCAGCATTAAAGAGCACGACCAACTTGCGCTACGAAATAAGAAGCAAGAAGCGCTATTAAGATCGACGGGCTATGCAGCAGGTTTTGCAGCCCATGAGCTTGATGCAATGGCTAAATCGATAGCGCTTAGTACATTGGCCAGTGTTGAAGGGATTAAGGACACACAGAACGTTTTATTAACGTTTAAGGGTGTTGCTGAAGAATCGTTTGAAGATGCCATTGTATTGTCGCAAGACATGGCCGCGGTAATGGGTACCGACTCTAAATCTGCAGCGTTGCAGTTAGGTAAGGCCCTTGAAAGCCCAACCGAAGGTATTTCGGCATTAAAGAAAGCGGGTGTGTCGTTCAGTAAAGCTGAGCGTGAAATGATTCGCAGCATGGAAGATGCGGGCAATGTTGCTGATGCGCAAAGCTACATTTTAGAAACGCTAAAGAAGCAGATCGGTGGTGCAGGCCAAGCCGAGGCGGGAACGTTAGCCGGTGCGGTTGATACGTTAAGCCAGAGATGGCAAACGCTGAAAGTTAATGTCGCAGAAGACTCTGGCGCCGCAGCGGGTATGCAAAACCTTGCAACGGGAATGGCTGCGATTATTGATCGCGTAAACCATTTAATGAAGCCCGATGATAATAGCCGTTTGGCTGATTTATGGGTTGAAAGTGAAAATCTTAGAAACAGCTTAGATGCGCTGTATTCGGGCGACCGAGATACGTTTCTTTCTTGGATTGTCGGTACTGATTCTGACGCGATGAACGTCGAACGAAAGTTGAAAGCCGTCGAAACTGAGATGGAAGCAATTCGCGGACGCCAGAAAAAGCGTAAAGAAGAAGAGAAAGTTGCAGATGATGCGGCTGCTGAGAACAAAAAGAAAAAGTCTGATGAGCTTGTTGCTCAAAAATTAGAAGAAGAGAAAAAGAAAACAGCGATAACACAAGCTAAGTACGCTGCTGATCTTGCTTCGATGGATATGCAGTTTGCGAGTGAAACTGAAAAGGTAGAGTTAAAGAATCAAAACCAATTAGCGCGCATAGCAGAATGGCAGCTGAGCGAGCAGGAAATTACTGCTCGTGGTTTTGAAAGTTTGGCAGAGCTTCAAGATAGTTTCAGTGAAATAGCAGAGCAGAAAAAGCTTGATAGCTTAGAAAAGATAAAAGTGGCGACGTTGCAGGCAGAGGCGGATAAAACCAAGGCTTCAACGGATGCAGCTAAAGATCGAGCGGCAAAAGAAGCCGCGATTCAAAGATCTGGGCTTGCTGCTGCTTCTAGCACCTTCGGCCAGTTTAATGATGCGTTAGAAAAATCAGGTGGTAAGCGAAACAGTCTTTACAAGGCTATGTTTGCAGCTAAACAAGCTGCCGCCATTCCTTCAATGATTACAGATACCGAAGCCGCTTCTGCTTCAGCAATGGCTTCTTTACCTGGTGCAGCTGGTATTGCGTTGGGTGGTGTTGTTAAGGGAATCGGTTATGCCAGCATCGGATTGGTAGCCGGTCAAACTATTGCGGGTGTTGCCCACGGTGGTCTGGGCTACGTTCCAGAAGAATCAACTTACTTACTGCAGCGCGGTGAAAGCGTTCTGTCACCAAAGCAAAACGTATCGTTAAGCGAAGCGGCTGATCGTATTAACAACGGTGGCGGTGGCGGCGGTGGTGCTCCAATCATTAATCTTTTTGAAGACGCTAGCAAAGCAGGCCAAGTTAATCAAAGTGGTGGTATGAATGCAGAAGATGTTATTAGCATTTATGTTTCAAATATTAAACAGGGCGGTGAAGCGTCTCAGGTTAATGAGCAGTCTTACGGATTAGAACGGGTGGGTCGATGATTGATTTTACGCGTTATCCCGATAATAAATTATCGCTTCCACTTCTAAAAAATCACAGTCTAAAACGTAAGTCGATGCGGCTAGAAACCAAAATGGAATCTGGCTATTCACGCTCGCGCAATCGTTTTCGCGGACCGCCTGCAGAGATGTCGGCCACGTTTTCTTTTAGTAATGATCAGCTAGAAATATTTGAGGGCTGGTATCACCACCTAATCGGCAACGGCCAAGCGTGGTTTGTTATGTCGGTTAAAACGGGAACGGTTGTGGCTGATCACCAGTGCAAGTTCGTTGGTGATTATTCACAGAAACCGATCAGTCAAAGTATGACGACGGTGACTGCAAAATTATTAGTTAAAAACCTTCGCGTAATTAGTGAAGACGAAACAATTGGGCGCATTGGTGGCTATGAATCGGCCACGCAAGCTGCTCATGATGCAGTAGATGAATCAATAACAAATTATGTATTAATTGGGGAAGAATAAATGAGCGCGTTAACAGATTTGTTTACAGAGCTAGAGCTTCTAGTGGCTAAAATGGAGTCGATTGCATTTGGTGACGAAAATAAAATTGTAACGCATAACGGAGTTGATAGGCCGAGTTTAGCGAAAGAGATAGCTGATAAATTCACATCTCTTCAGTCTCTGGTTGGCGGGAAGATCCCCTTTTCGACTAAGGTTACATTAGCGGTTAGTGGTGCGCCTTCCATTGATGCCAATGGTTACTATCCGCTTGCTTATGTTTGGAATGATCTTGATGGTGATAAAAATGGGCTTTATGGGTGGGATGGGGCTGCTTGGGTTAAGAATGATTATGACTCAGTGAATTTTGCAGATGGTGCAAATGTATTGCTAGATCCTTTAAATCAGATGGTGGTATCTGTTCCGGATCTGAATGGGTTTAGTCATTTTATGAGTGGTGGTCATGTAGCTGTTGATAGTATTTTTTCTGGTGATGGAAACGCGCTGGAGTCGACGGTTGATGGGGCTCGGGTAGTGCGTGATTTTAATATTCCTAGTGACTTCATTGGAAAATCTTTAGCTGTTCGAACGTATGCTGATTTTGATGTGGGTGGGGGTTATACGCTGGTGTATCGTGATGTTAATCGCAATATAATTAGTAGTAATAGCCTTTTTCCTGCTCCTGGTGCGGGTGGTAATTATTATAGTTTGCGTCGTGATGTGCCTGAAAATGCCACGACTTTGTCGGTTATGTTGGAGCCTAGTTCAGGGAAGGTTCGTGTACATTTTTATGGCGCGTCTTTTCAGGGGGTTCCGCGCCCATTCGAAATCGTTAATGCTAGTGTGTTGGTTGATGCTGCGAAAACTGTAACGGATGCTTCGATAAAGAGTGCTATTGATGCTGCGAAAGTTGTAACGGATGCTTCGATAAAGGATGTGGTTGATGCTGCGGTCGGCCATAACGTATTTGTAGATCCTTTGAACCAGGTGGTGCCGGCCATTCAAAACTTAAATGGATTTAGCCATTTTCTTAGCGGTGATCATGTAGTCGTTCCTAATATTTTTTCTCCGGATGGTGGCGCTTTAGAGTCGATAAGTGATGGCGCTCGTGTCGCCAGAGACTTTAATATTCCTAATGACTATGTTGGAAAATCTTTAGCTGTTCGAACGTATGCTGATTTTGATGTGGGTGGGGGTTATACGCTGGTGTATCGTGATGTTAATCGCAATATAATTAGTAGTAATAGCCTTTTTCCTGCTCCTGGTGCGGGTGGTAATTATTATAGTATGCGACTCGATGTTCCTGATAATGCAGCAGTTTTGTCGGTTATATTGGAGCCTAGTTCGGGGAAGGTTCGTGTACATTTTTATGGCGCGTCTTTTCAGGGGGTGCCGCAGCCTTCTGAGGTTATTAACTCAGTGGGTGTGTTTAACGCGCTGATAAAAACTAGTAATATTTTGTTTGATTCGTTTAATCGATTTGCCAATGTTAATACTCGGATTGAAGGATTTAAAAGTGTTAATAGCGGCCGTATTTTTGATTCACAGAATGGGGTTACTAATCATCCAGTTTTGACTAATGCGGTTGACGATAGTTTTAATAAGTTTGAGCGCCTTTACAGTATGGAGCGGGCTGGGTTGATCGAGGCTGATTCGTTTAATTTGCGGGTATCGGTTTGGAGTGCGTCGGGTTGTACTGTAAAGATTCATTTTAGAACATCGACCGGTTCGGTTAGAGCGCTGGTTTCGACTAAAGTTGCATCGGCTGGATTTGTTGAATTGTCGTTTGATAATATTACTGTTTATTCAGATAGTCATTCATTGTCTGTTATTGTTGAAAACCCCTCTGGTGCTGCTGAATTAATTTCAAGTTTTGCGTCAAAGACGGGTGTTCCTTCTGATAATGAGATTCTACCGACTCCCTCTGAAATGGCGGAAGTTGTGGGTATTGTTACTAATAGTGGTGTTGCGGGTGGGAAGTTAGTTGTTGATAGCGTTCAACTGAACCCAGCCAATTTATATGTGAATTCTGCGTTCGAAGTATCACCAGGATTATGGGAATTTATTGCTCAGGGTCAGGTATACCGTGTACTGACATCGGCTCCTGATGTCGTTGTTTGTGTGCCTGTTTCTGGCAAAGTAACGTTGGTATTAGTTTCTGGCCAGTCGTTATCGGTTGGCGCGTCTTCTGGTAATACGATTGATCCGGCGGCAAGTATTACGGGCTTTACTGGCCGCATGTTGATGCCTGGTGGTTCTAAGTCTCAAGGGGTAGAAGACTGGCCGCTTACTACTAATAGTATTTCGGCGTTGGGGTACTTAAAGAATGATTCAAACCTTTCTTGTTCGCCAGGAACAAGCGCTATTTATCAAGCTCTTAGTCTTGGTATCGATGCGTCTTTCTTATTACTGTCTCACGGCATAAGCGGTAAGCAGATTGAATATTTACGTGATGGCAATTCTACGGCTAATGCGGCAATACAGCTGCAACGTGCTAAGTCGTTGATTGAATCTTATGGCTTGCAGGTTGATTCCCGTGTGCCAATGATTTGGAATCAGGGTGAAGCGGATGGTACGGATACTAATTACGCTGATGATTTGATTAGCTTGGTAGAGATGTATAAATCTATGATCGCGACCCACTTGGGTTCTGGTTATAGTCTGACGTTTTTGGTTGATCAAGTCTCTCGGTCTTACAGTAAAGCCCCTGCATTGGCTCAGTATCAAGTGTGTGATTCTCGTGATGATTGCATTATGGCGCTAACAAAAGCGCACATGCAGCTTAAATATAATATGAATGCAGAAACGGCAAATTCTGATGGCACTCATATGTCAAAACGTGGTTATTTCTTGATGGGTGCGTATTGGGGTAAAGCTATTTATGGCTTGCTTTCGCGCGGTGATTTTAATTCCCTTGATAAGCGCGCAATTACTATTGACGGCAATAAAATTCATGTTGATTTTATGGTTGCTGATAGTCGTTTGATTTTTGACTCTGCTATTGATGTTGCGAATCTTGGTTTTAGTTATGACGATAATTTAAGTAATACAATCTTGAGTGCCGAAATTGTCTCTCGCGATCGTGTGACTTTGACAATGAGTACTGATATTTCTTCTGCCAGTTTGCGTGTATTGGGGCTGGGTCGAAATGTGGAGGTGACTGGTAATTATACGGGTTCGCCATTGCGTACAAATAGTCAGTTATTCGTTCCTGAGTTGAGTGAAAATCTTCATGACTGGGCGCTTTGTTGGGAGGTTGGCATCTAATGTCCCAACTCCTAGAGACAGTCCATGCCTCAGTAACCGACGACATTCCACATCATACTCTTGAAATGCCGCATGCATCTTTCCCCAACGGCGTGATCCGTTGGGTTCAAGGGTTTAATGATGAAATCTTAGGTCTTGAAAGTGGCGAAATGGTGACGTTTGAGCAGATGCCTTTCGGAGTATCGCTGGCTGATCGTTCCATGCGCGGCAATCAAGATCTACAGTTTCAGTTAGATAATGTCACGGGTGAAGCGTTGGGTTTGATTCGCGCGGTATTGAAGTCGGGTGTGACATTGCCCGTTATTTACCGCCCGTATTTAGAAAGCAATAAAGCGGCACCGGCTCAGGTGGCTATTGAAATGACCGCGACCAGTTTTACAGCTGATATGCAGTCGGTCAATATTATTGCTGACTTCCACGACTTCGTTAATAAGCTATGGCCAGTTTTGCGTTATACGCCCACGCTTGCGCCTGGTCTTAAATTCGCTGCCTAGTAAGATCATCCAGCAACTCTTTTTCAAAAGAATCTTATGAATTCATCACCCGATTTATCTCAGTACGAATCTGTTCCGTACGTCGATGGCGGCCGATCTGTGTCTGCTGATCCTAAGTCGGGCGGTTTGGATTGCTTTGGTCTTGTTCGCCACGCGCTGCATTATCAGTTCGGAGGACCGTTATTGGAAAGTTTTTGCGGTATTTTTCGCTCTGATGAATCGCGAATGACGAGTGAATTTGATTCTTTTGTGAAAGAGGGTGTGGGTTCATTTGAATTGTGTTCGCCGCAAGCGGGGGCTCTTGCTTGCTGTTTTCATCGTACTGCGTGTGGTGATGTATTTCATCATATTGGTATCTGTGTCGATGCGACGAATGTGATGCATACGTCATCAAAATACGGCTATTCGGTGTTGCCAGTTCGGGTGTTTAAACGCCTGTCGAGCAAGGTTGAATTTTATAAATATGCGAAATCAATATGAAAAACTTAGAGAGAATTATGTCTACTGATGCTCCTGTCGATTCTAGTGTTGAATTGCGTATTTATCCGAATCAATTTAAGCATGATGATTTTGAGAAAGTTAATTGCGCTGCGGGTATTACGTTGCACGATTATTTGATCGGTAATGTTCCGTCATATCATGAGCGACCCGTACCATTGTTTTCGGTGTTATTGAATGATAAGCCATTGCCGTTCGATCAATGGAAATTAACGCGTTTTGCTGCAGGTGACTTGGTAGAGTGCATGATCGAGCCGAAAGATCCTGCAACGGCCGTGATGATTGTGATCGCTGTGGCCTCGGCTGCTTATGCTATTCACATGGCTAACCAGCCGCTACCAGATACGTATAACAATACCTCGCCTAATGGTTCATCTATTTATGATGTGAACGCACAGGGTAACAAACCGCGATTGATGGGGACGGTTCCGGTGTTGTTGGGGCATCATAAAATCTATGCAGATTATTTGAATCTTCCGCGAACGGTTTATAGAAATAATAAAAAAATACTCTATGCCATGTTGTCGTGTGGTGTAGGCGAAATGGAAATATTGCCTGAAAATATCTTGATTGGTGATACGCAGGTTTTAAAGTTTGGGGCGGATGTGACGTATCAAATATTCCAACCGGGTGCGAATGTATCTGGCCATGAAGCGCACTTGAATGAATATCGTTCTGTTGAAGTTGGCAGCAGCACGGGAACCAGTGGTTTAGAGTTGCAGGGTTCAGAGTTCGCGCTCGACTGGATTGTTCAGTACAACAGTTATTACTATGATGCGGCTGTTCAGGGGGATTCCAAAGCTCTCAGAATATATCGTTCGGTGTATGGTGCAGATGGCTTGTTGTATTCTCGTTATCCGTTCGACTGGCAGAAGGTGTATATAGGTAAAACAGGCAATAACTTAGTCAGCGTACCGCTCGAATTTTTTGATGCTAATAATAATTCGATCGGGGTTTTTCAGGTTGCGTCTAATGTATCTGTATCCGAGTCGGTTTTTGAAAAGCTTAATGATGATTTTACCGTGGACGCAACGTGGACAGGTTTTACGTCGGGTGGTCAGTTTCGGTATCGAGTTCTGAATATAGAGGATGATATTGATCTTGTCGGTCCATTCTCGGCGGTGCCGTTTGGTGAAACTACGGATAAGTTAATTTTAGATTTTCGATTAAATAACGGATTAGCACGGCTGAATAACGATGGTGATGTGGGTTCGAATTCAGTAAAAATCGAACTGCAATGGCGCGTTAACGAAGGCGCGGTATGGCAAAAGCGTGTTGAGACTTTTACGGCCGCAACTCGAGACCAGTTGGCCTACACATTAGAAATCGCAGTTCCGGCTGGGTCAAAACCCGATGTGCGTATTCGTCGATTAACTGCGAATGCAGATGATATTTTAATTAAAGATAAAATTGAATGGGTGTCTTTGCGTTCGTCTTTAAAATCAGCCACGTCTTATCCTGGTATTACAACGATCGCATTCGAGATTACGGGTACTGATGAGTTAGCGAATGCTGCTGAAAATAAAATAGGTTTAGTGCCAACGCGTAAGCTGAAAAAATTCAACGGTGCTGGGGCTATGGTCGATCATGGTCCAACCAGATCCATAAGCTCTGCCCTGTATGAGATCGCAACTGAGTTAGGCCATGAAATAGACATGGACGATCTGTGGCGATTGCATCAAGTTTGGGAAGCGCGCGGTGATAACTTTGATGCTGTTTATGACAATGCAACAACGTCTTGGAAAGCCATGCAGCAAGTATTGGCCGTTGGCTTCGCTGAGCCTACGCTTGATTTTGGTAAAATCATTCCCGTACGAGATGAAAAACGCACCTTCCTTGATTATCAATATCAGCCAGATAATATCCTACCGAATAGCTGGAAGATGGATGGCTCGTTTGTCGATGCCAGCGAAAATGACGGTATTGAAGTTGAGTATTTTTCAGATAAAACGTGGAAGTCAGATACCGTGATGTGTTTGTTACCCGGTGACGCGGGTGATAATCCTGAGAAAGTTCGTGCGTTTGGTATTACAGGTAAAGAGCAAGCGTATCGTTTTGGTATGCGAAAGCGGGCGACTCAAAAGCATAGACGTATTCGTCATCAGTTCAGTACTGAGATGGATGCGCTGAATTCACGCTATATGTCACACGATGCACTCGGTATTGATATGCCTGGCTATTCGCAGACGGGGCGGGTAGAAGCGATTAGCGGTCGAGAGATTACGCTAAATCAAGATTTAGACTGGGCTGAAGGCGGTGTTTATTACATTGGCATCCGTAAGCCGACGGGCAAGGTCTCAGGGCCTTATCAGTGCACACCAGGTACTGCGTCTGATAGTGTTGTGATTAATGCGGATCTCGATTTTGTGCCGGTGTTTAATGGCGCCCATGAGCCGCCTTATTTTATGTTCGGTAAGGCTGATGAGTGGTGTATTCCGGTGTTGGTTACGGATATTAAACCGACGGGTACCGATAGCGTGAAAGTGACTGCGTTTGAGTATTCTGACGATGTGTATTTGTACGATGATGCGGTATCGCCTGCGTGATAGATTTGCGCAGTGGTGCTGTTTTGGTTACTGTTGCGGAAATTATCAAGGAGTGAGTGAAGTGAAGACTATTTTGTTAGCGGTTGTGTTTAGTGTGTTGACGGGTTGTGCCGGTTACGCCGTTGTTCCAGAAGCTGATCGTGGTTATGAGCTGGTTGTGGATCTGAAAGGGAAGGCTAAGGTCGATGTTTTCGATACTGCGAAGGAATGGTTTGGATTTACGTTTAGAAGTTCTCAGGACGTTATTCAGCAAGCCAATCCGCGTACGGGTCGAATCATAGCGAAGGCGGTTAGTATTGTTAATGTAGAGGGCGGGCTGATACCAGTTCCCGTGAATTTTCGTTATCAGGTTGTAGTTGATGCTAAAGATGGTAAAGCGCGGATTAAGTTCGGGCAGTATTCCTATGCTGATTACGGTACCGTTCCTGAGATTGCGCAGCACGTTAATCCGCTGAATGCGGAAATGAAAGAGCTTGCTGAGAGTTTTTCTGCGCACATGAAAGATGAGACGGATAGCGTAGCGAATGATGATTGGTAGTTAGCGATCGGAAGTTAAGAAAGGCCCCTGCAGAGATGCAGGGGCCTTTTTTTGTGGGTGGCGTTTAGTACTTACCTTTGAAGTCGGGTTTCTCGTTTAGTTTTATATCACCGTTGCCAGCCCCGTATTTTTTGAATAGGTCCACTAGCGCTTCTGCAATTAGGCGGTTAGCTGTTCGTTTCACGCCAGTTCCAGCTGGATCGATAGTGTCTTTTAGATAGTTTAGATCCTGCTTCATTACGCGCGGCAGTTGTGTTTCAAGCCTTGCCATGGATTGTCCATGAAAGAACCGCTCAATAGATTCTTGTATTTTTTTCTCGGCATCAATCGCTTCATTGGTGTTGGTTAACGTGTCATTTTCTGGGCGATTACGTGGTCGATTAAATTCCGCAGCCATTATTTGATCTCCGCACAAATTTCTTCGATTTCTTTAGATAGCATTTTTATTTCGTGGCGAGCCTTGTCGTGCTCATCCAGATTCATGATCGTTCCGCCTTTTTCGAATGTGTCTTGGTAGGCGATTCGTTGTGATGTATGGCGATTCATTGTTGGTAGCCCATAACCTGTTTCTAGGTCGCTAGCAATGGTTCGAGATATTTTACTGCCAGTTAGTACCATTGTCGGCAAGAAGTAGCATAGCGGCTTTTGCTGATCCCGCATGTCGTGAATCTCATGGATATATTGAACTGTGGAATCAGTCGACCATATATCGGCTTGAGTTGGCTTTAGCGGGATAATTACCAGGTCACTGGCTTTGATTGCAGCGATCGTTAGTTTGCTGGCTGTTGGTGATCCATCAATGATGATGTAGTCGTTCGCCATTTTTGCAGCACCCAATTCTTTCTGGACGTTAACCCCCATGCTGCTCACACGAAAGTTAATATCTTCAGGAGAGGCATGCTCACCACGCGTCTCAGCCCAGTCGATGGCCGTTCCTTGTGGATCTAGGTTAATTAGCTCAACTCGATGGCCTTGGCTTGCCAGCATGGCTGCTACGTTGATTGAGCAAGTGGTTTTACCGCACCCGCCTTTCTGATTTAGGAAAGCAATTACTTTGGCAGTCATGTCGACCCCCTCCTTGTTTTTAAAGTTCGCCACTATAAAACCATTAAATACGCGTAAACGCAAACGCGTATTTGATTATATTTATATCTATATTTCCGGTTGCCGCTTTGTTCTTTCGTAAGCTATTGAAATTATTGAATAAAATCATATGACGGAATTCATGCGTTTTTATATTGCCTGATGATTGTTGGTGGATTACCTGAGCCTCTAGGTTGTAAATCCATTTTTATCATCGCTGCTCGGTGGTGGTGATAGTCGTTCGCGGATTACTGAATAAATATACATATAGTAGACCTAGTATAATAACAAACTAGGTCTAAATAGTACATATATAGCTAGGTCTAAAACATACATACAGCTTTTCGTCATAGTATACGTATACTATGACGAAAAGCTGTATGTATGTTTTAGACCTAGCTATATATGTACTATTTAGACC
>Ga0209292_1000900_pt1 | contig 37727 bp, 34 predicted proteins | sample GOMGulsemesocosm_2_FD_184634 | JGI IMG/M metagenome (GOLD analysis project Ga0209292, IMG submission 184634) | Methane-oxidizing microbial communities from mesocosms in the Gulf of Mexico - GOM9C Gulf of Mexico (SPAdes) (version 2) | ecosystem: Environmental > Aquatic > Marine > Cold seeps...
CGTGCCCAGGTAGTTAATACCGTCACAGAGAAAAGTCATGAGGGTGCGAATACATCAGTGGCCAGAGGTAGCGCCTCAAAATGAGCCCGTATATAAGCAAGCATCTTACTTTTTAATTCAGAATCTAATTGACCTGCACGCGGGAGTCCATATAAGGTCACAGAGCGCTGCACTACACAGAGAAAAGCGAGGAAGTAAGCCAAGGATATTTCAGGCTTTTAATTCTTATCGTCTTTGCTTTTCTCTGTGGGCTCTGTGGTTAATCGCTTTTTACTCTTGAATAAAAAGAAAGATCCTGTTTATTCTGGGATTCTGAAGTCGCAACCGCAACTACTGATAAAGAAGCCGTCTTCACCTTCCTGAGCTAGGTTCATTAGCTCGTAATATGTACTTTGGTTGAGTTTCCCCCATAGGTTGTCGCGCACTTCAATGTAAGGCACTTGATCACCATTTGAGTTGGCTCTGAACTCGATTTCATGGGTCTTGCCTGCTACTACTTCATCACCCAAGCTGGTTATGAATGTTAACTGTTGTTGATACTCAATCGTTTCGTTCTTCATTAATACAAAACTAAAAGGGACATCGTCGACTTTGATTTTTAGTTTTTCTACCGGCGTGACAAGAAAATAATCTTCACCTTCTCGGCGTAAAATAGATGCAAACATGCGCGCTAGGTCTTGGCGATCAAAGTGACCACCTTCATGAAACCAGCGACCTTGCGAATCGATCACGATATCAATTCCCCCTACTACTTGAGGATCCCAATTTGCGATCGGTGGCATTTTTTGCTGATTATCAAATTTACCCAGTAGTTGGAAAAGATCCTTGTCGCTAGTATTAGTCATGAGATTAAAGCCCCCTTTGCCATTCTTGGCGCAGTGCAATTCGACCAGCGATGGCATCATCAAGTTGATCTAGGAATTGCTGCTTATCGGCGCCGAGTGTGCCTTTTAGTGTGACATAATTGGAGGCGTGATCGCTGCGGAAAATAGTATTGGTAAGTTCGAGAGATGAAATTAGGTGGCGCATTTCCATGAAAAGCGTACGCTGATCGGGCAGTTCATATTCGCCGTTAAAACCTTCCTTTACTCTTTCATCGCCCATCGGGTAGCTAACGACCAGTAATGATAGGTAGTCTGGCTGTGCTTCATTCATCAAGCGCGCAGAGTTCTCGGCATGCTGTTGGCTGTATTTCATACCCCCCATGCCATTTAGAATCATAACCGAGGTTTTTATACCAGCCTGCTTGAGCTTGGTCAGTGCGCTTAGCGTGGATTCGTAAGTTTCCCCCTTATTGATGAACTCAAGAATTTGATCGTCACCACTTTCGGCGCCGACATAAGCCATACCAAAGCCAAGTTGTTGAAGTTGTTTTAAATCCTCTACTGATTTTTTGCGGATATTGCGGGGTAAGCAATAGCTGCTAACGCGGCGCACCCAAGGCAAATACTTTTTAATAGCTGCCAATATTTCTACTAGGCGTCTAGTGGACAGAACCAGAGCATCGCCATCAGCAAGAAATACCTTGTCAAATTGAGGGCCATCAGCGGCGACCTTTATTATTTCAGCCAAGGTATCGTCTTCGGCTTTTGCGCGGAATTTCTTTTGTGGCTGAGTGTACATATCGCAAAAAGTACATTTATTCCACGAGCAGCCATTGGTGACTTGTAAAATAAGAGATCGGCCTTCACTAGGCGGACGAAAAACGGGTTCAATATACTGCAGCATGGACGTTACCTTGATTGATAATGATCTATTTTACATTATCTTGGTCACCTTTACTTGCTGAGATGCTTTTCTATACTTCCTTTTAAGATTATCTAAAAGGCGATAGTGATGGCCGGCGTAAATAGTGTATTAAGAGTGGCTGCTGTATTGTGTTCTATGATCTCGACGGCTTTTGCCTACTCGCCCGGCAGCGATGAAGCTATAAGTTACTGGGCACAGCAGTTTAAGCACTCAACACTTACCCAGAGCGAGGTCATTACTGAGCTCAAGTGGTTTAGAGATCGATCCGAAAAATTTAAAGGAAAAATGATACGCTCCGTCGCAGAAGGTATTAAAACCCACCAATGGGAGCGCGATGTCCTTGCCAAGGCATTTTATGAGATTACCGGAGTGCGCGCACAACACAGCATTAAAGGCGAAGGCGCTATTGTTGATTCGTTAATGCAGCAGCTGACAACAGGTCAGGGTATTTATGACATCTATGTCAGTGATGCTGATTTAATAGGCACGCATATGCGCATTGATGGCACCGTCAATCTAACGCGATACATGAAACAAGAGGGGCGACAATTCACCAATCCCAAGTTAGATCTTAGGGACTTCATGAATCTTGAGTTTTCTCAGGATGAGCAAGGCAATCAACTGCAACTCCCTGATCAACAGTTTGCCAATCTTTACTGGTTTCGTCATGACTGGTTTATACGCAAAGATATTAAGAAAAAATTTGCTGAGTTTACCCACGCAAAATACGGCCCAGCGGGACAGTATGAGCTGGGGGTGCCTTTAAATTGGGCCGCTTATGAGGATATTGCGGAGTTTTTCACTAATACCAAGATCGATGGCAAGAAAGTATACGGCCATCTTGATTATGGTAAAAAGTCCCCCTCTCTAGGCTGGCGCTTTACTGACTCTTGGTTGGCCATTGCGGGCGTCGGAGATAAGGGGCTGCCGAATGGGTCTCCGGTCGATGAATGGGGTATTCGGGTTGAAAATAATATTCCGGTAGGGTCTTCAATGTCTAGAGGTGGCGCAACCAATAGTCCCGCCGCGATATATGCACTACAAACCTATATCGACTGGTTAAAGCGTTATGCACCACCAGAGGCTCTAAACTGGCGCTGGGAAGATGCTGGGCCAAAGGCTGCTCGTGGAGATATTGCGCAAAGAGTATTTCAGTACATTACCTGGTTGTCAGATGAAAGATTCACTCATAAAGACAGCCCCATGCTGGATGTGAATGGGATGCCAGTATGGCGTGTAGCCCCTACTCCTCACGGCCGCTATTGGAGTGAGGGAATGAAAGCCGGGTATCAGGATGCTGGTAGCTGGACTATTCCTAAAAGCATCAAAGGCTCAAAGCGAAATGCGGCTTGGCTGTGGGCGCAATTTTGCGTTTCTAAATCCGTTTCTGTCGATAAATTTTTAGCCGGTGGCACCCCAGTTCGCTTATCGACTCTGCAGTCGACTTACGTACAGGAAAACAAGCAAAGGTGGGGAGGGATTGTTGAGTTTTATACTTCTGATCAAGAGAATCAATGGACCGATACCGGTCTAAATGTCCCCCACTACCCGCTAATGTCCAAGGTTTGGTGGCCGCAAATTAGTCTTGCGATAAAGGGGGCGCAAACAGCCAAGCAATCAATGGATAATATAGCATTGCAGCAAGACTCTATACTAGGGAAGTTACGCATGACCAAGTTAAGCCCGAAGCTGAATGGCGCACGCTCTGAAAAGTTTTGGTTAGCAAATCCTGGGGCGCCTAAATCAGAACAAGTTCGCAGTACACCTAAAACAATACCGTATGATCAATTGATTAAGCAGTGGCAATAAATGAATTATTTTACGGAATAATTAATGATTAACAAATCGAAAGCCATTAGCAGGAAGTTAATATCTATTATTGTTGCAGCGATGATAGTTATGGCTGTGGCTATTGCCGCCGTTATTGCTATTAGTGGCTACGCCAACTTAGAATCAATCACTCGGCAGAATATCGACCGCTCAGTTAATGTGATTGCAGAGCGCATTGTGAGTTTGTCCGCACGATCTCATAGTATTATTAATAGTATTAATCAGCTCTCGGAAATTCAAAATTTATTATCCATAGAAGCAGTTCTTGGGCCCCATTATCATGAAGTAGGTAATGAGTCCGCTTTGATTGATGCGGCAGATCAAATTTACAAACTGCAAGCTCAGTTGGAGCTTGCCGGCCAGCTTCGTCCTATAATGGAAGCACGTGAAGCGTTCTCTCTTGCACTTTATCACACTGATTCTTTTAACTCTCAAACCGCGAAAGAGCCTGCGTTTGCTTTGCGCCTCACGAGCGAGGCCTTAGAAGTAGCACAGTACACGAAAAAAAATAGAACCTCACTCATTGCCTCAACAATACTCAAGGGGAATAGTGATACCAACTTGTTTGATGTGAGTTCAATTTACGAGCTTGGCTTAAGCGACTTTCTGGCAAGCATGAGCGCTGAAAATTTACTGGCGGTGCCAGAGGCTCCTGGGGCTAATGCGAGAGGTAAAATTGATCGCCTAATTATTGTAAATAATAAGCCCATTATTCAAACGGCGGCCTTTTTAAGTATTTCCGTACCGCATCCTGATGATTGGGTCATGACAAAAACCAATGCTTATATCGTTGTTATAGAGCAACAAGTTGACGAATCACTTATATCGAAATTTAAGGAGCTGGTGAATGCCGATATTGCGTTGCTTGTGGAAGGAGAGCTACTGACTAGCACATTAGGAGTTGAAGCGTTTTCGTATGATAAAAAGCTTAAAGTGGCGGTGACGAATGAAGAGTTTTTTGTGGCCACTAAAAAGGTCGCCTTCTCTGCGGGAATGGATGATTTACGAGAAATGGAGGTGCTGGTTCTGAGCCCAACGTCTCTAGTGGCTGCGCTTAATCTTAAGCTTTTTATTCAGATCTTTATGGTCATTTTATGCGGTACATTTCTAGTTTGTTATTTATTCTATATTGCCATAACAAGAATTATTAATACCCCACTCTCAGCATTAATGGAGGGTGTTGAGCATCTGGCTCAGGGGGAGCTAGTGCATAAGATAAATATTGAAGGTGATGATGAGATGGGTCGATTAGCGCAGGCATTTAATCAGATGTCTGCGGATGTACACGAGAAGCGGCATCAGCTCGCAATAAGTCATGCTGAATTGGAGCGGCTTTTAGAAGCTCAAAAGAAGGAGTTGGAATCAACTCAAACTCAACTCATCGAAGCTGAGAAAATGTCATCTCTAGGGGAATTAGTTGCCGGGGTCTCGCATGAAATTAGTACGCCGATAGGTATTTGCATTACCGCAGAATCTTTTTTTAATGGTGAAACTAGGATAATACAAGCCAAATTCAATGATGGCTCCATGTCTCGTCAAGATTTTACCGATTACATGGCGATTGCGCTTGAGAACAGTTCAATACTGAGCGCTAGCTTGAGCCGAACAGCTGTATTGGTCAAAAACTTTAAGCAGATCGCTGTCGATCAATGCATTGAAGATGTAAGGCCTATTATCGTGTATCGCTATATCGAAGACCTGCTCTCTACACTTAAGCCAAGAATGAAGGCACTAAAACATAAGGTAATAATATCTGGAGATGAAGACCTAGAGATCACATCCTTTCCGGGTGCTATAGCGCAAATCATCACAAATTTGATTATGAATTCTATTATTCATGGCTTCGACGGGATTGATGAGGGCTGCATTTCGATTGAGATTGCCAAACATGAGCATGGAGTAAAGCTAATATATAAAGATGATGGTAAGGGGATGTCAACTCAGGCTCAAGAAAAAATCTTCGATCCGTTTTTTACTACCAAAAAAGGTAAAGGGGGCACAGGCTTGGGGATGAATATTGTGCACAAGTTAATCACCGGCACTTTGCATGGGTACATTGAATGCACTAGCCAGCCAGATCAAGGTATTAAATTTGAGATATTCATAGAAGGTTTGAAACTATAGATTTTAAACTGATTAGTCTAAAAAATAAATGGTACCCGGGGCCGGACTTGAACCGGCACAGCCTTGCGGCCGGGGGATTTTAAGTCCCCTGTGTCTACCAATTCCACCACCCGGGCATCGAATGTTAGCTTTCGCTAAAAGATCTTACGATCTTGAGGATGGAGGCGTGACCCGGAGTCGAACCGGGCTAGATGGATTTGCAATCCACTGCATAACCGCTTTGCTATCACGCCTTCCTGTATCTATGGTGCCATTTTAAACTGGTAGGTTTTAAAATGGAGCGGAAAAGGAGACTCGAACTCCCGACCCCAACCTTGGCAAGGTTATGCTCTACCAACTGAGCTATTTCCGCAAAATACTTGATGTTTCAACTGATCTCTCAGATCTGTTCTAGTGGGTTGATGTTGCTTTCCCCTTGAACTTGTTGCGTATTATGGCGATTTTTAAATCCCTGTCAACAGATTTTTCCCTTATTTTTAAATAACTTACGAGATTTATTCAAAAATAAGAGAGACTGGCTAAGGAGTAATCAATCTGCAGCTAAATCAGACCAAGCAGCCCTAATATAGGTATACATTGACCATACTGTCAATACTGCTGCAACGTACAATCCGATCATTCCTAGTATGCCCATCCAGTGATCGGGAGCAAAACCCATCACCATTGTAATTGCGGCCATTTGCACAAACGTTTTAACCTTACCGACTATTGAGACGGCAACATTAGCACGCTTGCCTAATTCAGCCATCCACTCGCGCAGTGCCGAGATGACAACTTCGCGCCCAATTATAATCAATGCCGGTAGGGTGAGGATAATATCCGAGTAAGCTTCGATCATTAAAGCGAGTGCGACAACAACACTTAGTTTATCGGCGACAGGATCTAGGAAAGCACCTAGCGGAGTCGACTGATCAAGTTTTCGTGCTAGGTAGCCATCAAACCAATCGGTGATAGATGCGATCATGAAGACCCATGCTGCGATGTAGTGAGCATTATCAGCTGGCCAGTAGTAGTAGCAAAGTACCATCACAGGAATCATAAAAATGCGTGATAGTGTTAGTATGTTTGGTATGTTCATAACTTCTCTTAATATTAAACGTCTATTCTTTTAATTCATTATTCAGTGCGGCATGTATGTCCGACGCTAGCCCAATACTGATGCCTGAAACTTTGGCAATCTCATCAGTAGAGGCACCTTTAAGGGTGCTCATACTACCAAAGTGGCGTAGTAATTCACGCCTTCTTTTAGCACCGATACCTGGAATAGCTTCTAATCCAGAAGTAGTACGTATTTTGGCCCGTTGTTTTCTATGTCCAGTAATTGCAAATCGATGCGCTTCATCACGCACCTCTTGCAGCTGCAGGAATCCTCGGTCGTGTTGATTTGGCAATATGGGGCTCGACTCTCCCTGCGGCCAAAGGAACTCCCACCCAGCCTTGCGCGTCTCTCCTTTAGATATGCCGACAATCAGTACATTTGGGATCGCTAGCTCAACAAGCGCATTGTGGGCTTGGTTCACCTGCCCTTGCGCGCCATCGATGAGCAGTAAATCTGGGTAATCTTGTTGTTCTTTTAAGCGTGAAAAATGACGAAATACAGCCTGATTGATGGCAGCATAATCATCACCTGGCGTCACATCTTTAATATTAAAGCGGCGATACAGATCCTTTCGCGCCCCCTTCTGATCCGCCACAACACAAGAGGCAACGGTCGCCTCACCTTTTGAATGGCTAATATCAAAGCATTCAATGCGATTGGGAGGCTTAGACATATCGAACAGAGCTTGGACGGCCTGGAAGCGTTCAAAGTAAGCATTCTTCTCTAATGACTTGCTGGTCGCGGCATTGACGGCATTATCTTGAGTCATGCCCAGCCACTTGCGCTTATCGGTTTTAGGCTGCTGCAGCCAATAGCAAACCTTTTTGCTGACTTCGTTAATAGCTGCCAGAAGGATTTCGCCATCCTCCTGCTCCAGTCCGACTAAAACCTGATCAGGAAAGCCATTGCTTGGATTACCGGAAAGATAATATTGCGCCAGCATGTCTTTTAGAACGATACCTTCTTCGTCATCGAGCTTATTGTCGGGGAAATAGCTTTTACTGTTAATTAAAACCCCTTCGCGAAAGCTTAAGCGCTGAATACAAATGGTTCCTTTGCTATTGTAGCTAGCCCAGCAATCAACACTGCCCTTCTCGGTACTGACATACTGTTTCTCTTGCAGTGTGCGCAGGTGTAGTAGTTGATCTCGTATTTCTGCTGCCCTTTCAAAAAGCAGCTGTTCCGCGGCGACTTCCATTTGGCGCTCGAGCTCGACAATTAGAGCGCTGCTTTTTCCTTGTAGAAATAGAATGGCATTATCAATATCGTACTGATAATCCTCTGCGCTAATGTGATTAACGCACGGCGCACTACAGCGCTTTATCTGGTACTGCAAGCACGGTCGGCTGCGATTGCTAAAATAAGAGTCCTCGCAATTCCTGAGTTTAAAGATGCGCTGCAAATAATTTAAGCTTTCTTTTACCGCATAAGCATTGGGATAAGGGCCAAAGTACTGACCGCTTTTTACTTTCTGCCCACGACGATAGGCAATTAGTGGGAATTTATGCTTGCTGATGTAGATGTAGGGATAAGATTTATCATCTTTAAGAAGGATATTGTATTGCGGGCGATGTTTTTTGATTAAGGTTTGTTCGAGTATTAACGCTTCAGTTTCACTTTGAGTAATTATGATTTCTATGCGAAAAATACGCGCAACTAATGCTAGCGTCTTATCGTTTAAACCACGTGCACGGAAATAGCTTGATACGCGCTGCTTGAGATTTTTAGCTTTACCGACATAAATAAGCTCCCCCTTCTCATCGAGCATTTGATAAACCCCAGCACGCAGGGTTAAATTTTCTAAGAAAGACGGAGCATCAAAAGGCATGATTATTTCTAATTAAGTCGCGGTCTGAGTATCTAGAAGGCCGTGTTTCATGGCCAGTACAGTTAGTTCAACATCGCCATCGATACCGAGTTTATCGAAAATGCGATAGCGATAACTGTTGACGGTTTTCGGACTGACACAAAGTTTATCACTAATCTCTTGTACCTTATGACAACCTACAACCATCAGTGCGGTTTGCATCTCTCGCTCAGAGAGCTGATCAAAGGGTGAGTCACTACCCTGCTGAAAAGGTTTGAGCGCCATGCGTTGTGCTATATCAGGGCTGATGTAGCGCTGACCTGACTGCACTTTTAAAATGGCACTGACCATTTCGGTGACTTCCGCACCTTTACTCATAAAGCCCGCGGCACCCGCCTGCATAAGCCGAGTAGCGAACGGGCCGTCATCGCAAGCCGTTACTGCAATCACCTTAAGATCGGGATTGAAACGTACGGCTTTACGCGTCGCTTCGAGCCCACCGATACCAGGCATGTTAATATCCATAAGGACAACGTCTGGAACCAGTTCACGCGCAAGCTTCACTGCATCTTCACCGCAATTAGCCTGGCCGATCACATCAATATTATCGCTATCCGCTAGCAACCTAACAATGCCGGAACGGACTAAATCATGATCATCAACTACTAATACTCTAATCAAACAACACCTCATTACTAAATAACGTCAAAGAGTATCCATACGCTTATGTGTGTGTACTTTAACTTAATAATCAATCAAATACATAGAGGCGTTTGGCTTGCCAGCTATGAGTTGCGGGATTTAGATTAAGAACTATCTCAATATAACCTTCTTTTTTATTATCCCTTTCGATAAATCCCAAGCGTCGCGCCAGCTTTAGCATTGGATGATTATTGCTTAATACACTGCCAATAAGCTGTAATACACCACGCTGGTGGGCAAGATAATCGATCATTTTCTGCATTAGTATTGAGCCTAGATGCTGGCCAGCCTGATCATCGCCGATGAGCACTGAAAATTCTGCAGTAATGCTATCAGGATCAATCCAGCTGCGCACAACCCCCACAATCACCTTGCCGTCGAAAGCAACGAACTCCATTTCACGGTCGTAATCTATCTGAGAAAAGCGTGCTAGTTCTTTATGATCGAAATTTTGGCGCGAATTAAAGAAGCGAAAACGTAGCGTATCAGGACTTAATTTACGATAAAAATCGGCTAAATAACCTTCATCTTCTGCTTTGATGGGTCTTATTTTGAAGCGCCGGTTTTTATGGTTGCGTATAGTTTGCTCAAGCTCTACAGGATAAGCCTTAAACGTAGGTGTAATACTATCCGCCGTCTGCCCAGCGACCCCTAGCACTAAAAATTCACCATTATTGGCACGAATAGCATTCAGTTCTAGTCCAGAAATACTGGGGTATTGGCTAGAAAGTTGAGAAATGGCTACCAACCAGCGGCTCAGGATAGTCAGTTCTTGAGCATAGTTATCACTACGTTCTCGCATCACCTGGCTAGCATGGCTGCGTTCAATAAGGTGGCGCGCCAATACGGTATTCAGAGGTGGAATGGCAACCTGGCGGTCGGTTAAAATATCAGCGGTACTGCCGCCGCCGCCAAAAAATATAAATGGCCCTACCTCCTGATCTCGCCCTATCCCCAAGCTAATTTGCAGATTGTCGAGGGCTCTATGCATGCTCTGTATGCTATAGCCCATCACGGGACTGCCAGGGAAGCGATCTTTTAACTCGCCATTTAAACGAGCCACCTCCTGTTTAAGATGATCCTTACTGGTGATATTTAGGCCAACACTGCGCCAGCGCTGGCGGGCATTGTCGCCATAAGCAAAAGGCTTTAAATAATCCTTGTGATGGATTTTTACCACCCAAGGTAGTGGAACCTGCTCACTCAGTTGTGAGAGTTGCTGAGCATCTTGCGTGAAGTGGCTGGCAACGGAGGCAAAGCCGTAATTACTTAACAGCTGCCAAGCCAGTTGAGGGTTGATTACGTCATTGATAGGGAGTTGCTGATTAATCTGGTCTGAGTAGCCCGCAAGTGTCTCGATACTTTCTGGAGTCTCACGCATAAGCTCCTGGGTGCGCATGTGCGAGACCATATACATAAAGGCCTTAATCGCATTGTCGGGTGTATCAAAGTTGGGCACAGAGAACTGATCAAGCAAGACGCGGGAGGAGTGCACACTGTAATCCCCCATCCAACTGCAGAAAAGAGTCTTATTGGTTTCAGTGATCAGTTGCGTTAAAGCCAGCGCATTTTCTTCTGGGTTTGTCCCCAGTCCTGGGGTATAGACAACGAGAACGGCATCAATGTTACTATCTTTAAGTAATAACGCGGCGACTGTTTTAAGCTGTTCGGCTTTTAATTCTGGATTTAAAAGTACCGGATTAATGGCAGCAGCGTATTCTGGCAATAAGTCAGTCAACTGTTGTTGTGTATCAAGGCTTAGTTCGGCCAGCCTGCCGTTATCATGTAGCAAGCGATCAATGGCCAGTATCGCGCCACCCCGACTATTACTAATGATGGCCAATCGATCACCTTTGAGCTGTTTCTTTTGCTGGATCGTATCTATGCAGTCAAATAGTTCATCGGTAGCGCCCACGCGCAATACGCCGGCTCGCTGCAGCGCGTGATCAATGAGCGCGTCACGATTTAAAATGCCGGGGGTTTGGATATCATTACTGAGTGGTGAGGCAGAAAAGCGATTACTTTTAACCACCAATACCAATTTATTACGCGAAGCTGCTCGCAATGAGCGCAATAGAATCCGACCCTCTTTGAAATCATCAAGGTGCACTAATAATGTTTTGGCAGACTTGTCTGAGGCCAGATAATCAACCGCATCTGCCAGCTTAATATCCTGGCCTTGCCCAAGCGTCAATACGTGAGAGAATCCAATGTTACGGGCAATAGCCCAATCAGTAATGGCATTGGCAATCGCTCCGGACTGGCCTAGATAGGCAATATGTCCTGGTTTAACCGGAACATGGAGATTGCTGGCATTTAACTTATGATTAGGATTGATCACACCAAGACAATCTGGACCCAGTATTCTAACGTGTGTTTGCTGCTGGACTGCTAGTAGGCTACTGAGCGATGGCGTAAATCTACGCGAGCGAATTCTCGCAGTCCCGCCGGTCATGATGACGGCCGCGGGAATTTTAGCTTTAGCCAATAAAGTGATAATTTTATTAACGGTTTCTGCTGGTGTACAAATAACGGCCAGTTCAATATCGGCGGGCAGTTGTGATATCCGAGTATAGGCTTTTAGGCCCGACACTTGTTTATAGCCGCGTGCATTGACGGGATAGATAGCGCCCTCAAACTTTGCATTGAGTAAGTTGCGCAATACTGCTCCGCCTAAGCTGCCTGCTTTATCTGAAGCACCAATAACAGCGATAGACGATGGCGTAAAAATTTGCTCAAGCGCGCGTGTGCCCATTACTTATTGCCTTTTATCCTATAGATCATATTTGATCTAGTCGTTACACTGTTCTTATTGAAATTAGTATCATACAGAACCCGCAGAATAATAAAATGAAGCTCGGCTATTATAGTTACACCACGCACCTTGATCACGATGTTGGGGATATGCACCCTGAGCATCCCATGCGCATTATCGCCATCAATCATCAGCTTGAGCGACTCGGACTACTACAAGACTCACATCAGGGAGGTTGTAGTCACGTTGCGCGCAAGGATCTGTTACGCGCCCATAAGGTGGGTTATGTCGAGCAATTGCTTTTAATGAGCCCTGCCAATGGCAGCATTCTAGCCAATGTGGATACGCCAATGGCAGTGGGTACTCTCGATGCGGCTTATCAAGCCGCCGGCTGCGTAGTCGAGGCTTTGGATGATTTAATGCAAGGCAAGGTCGAGCGAGCATTTTGTGCTGTGCGCCCGCCAGGGCATCATGCTGAGAGAAACAAGTCGATGGGGTTTTGCTTTCTGAACAATGTCGCTATCGCCGCTAAAAAGGCTCAGCAAGAATTTGGCTTGGAGCGTATCGCGGTTATTGATTTTGATGTGCATCAAGGCAATGGCACGATCGATATTTTAGCCGATGATCCTACTTTTTTAATCTGCTCTAGCTTTCAGCATCCTAGCTTCCCTTTTACTCACTGGCGAAACATCTACTCGAATGTTATCAATACCCCTCTCGACGAAGGCTCCAGCGGAATAGAAATGCGGCGGGCGATAGAATCTCAGTGGCTGCAGCAATTGCAAGACTTTAAGCCACAGCTGACGATCATATCGGCGGGCTTTGATGCTCATGCAGATGATCCTATGGCGGATCTAAACTGGAGTGCGGGTGACTATGCTTGGCTTGGTGGGTTTTTATCTGGGATCAATAAAGAAAATACCGACAATAAAATATTGGCAGTACTAGAAGGAGGCTATAATTTAGAGGCTCTAGCATCCTCTTGTGGTGAATTCATTATCGCATTTAATGACTAGTTTACACACCACTACAATAATTCTACAAAAAGACTGCAACTCATAAAAACAAATACTGGCACTCTATAGTACATAAGTTATTGGTTTATGAGGGAAGGTAATGCTGAATTCAGTTCTGGTTCGAGTAACGCATAAAATTCAGACACTTTCGTTGAATCGAATCTATGGGAATATTATTAAACTGGAGTGGTTTGCTATAGTAGGTTTGATGACTTGGTTATTTGTCATCTTTTCGGCCATTTTACACTGAGAGTAGGATTTGAATCCTGTGTGTAAAATGGCGGAGGGATAGGGATTTGAACCCTAGATAGGCTATAAACCTATGCCAGTTTTCAAGACTGGTGCATTCGACCGCTCTGCCATCCCTCCGCTGTTGAGATGTATAATACATTAGAATAATCACACGTCAAGTTTATTGTTAAAATAATTTCAATTAAATCAATGGGCTAGGCATGACTGCTCAACTAGTCTGTAATTTTCTTTTAAAATAACGGCAACCGCCCTATTATTGCAGCAATTAATTCGATTAAATATTTGGGTTGTTTGAACGTGCCTTCGAAAAAAATCAGCTACACCCTTATACTGACGCAATCTCCCGTGCAAAATGAGTGCAATCTGACGGCTCAATCACTGGTTGAAGCGATCATTGCCGCAGGAGATACCATCGATAGGGTCTTTTTTTACCAAGATGCTGTTTATGTCGGCTTAAAGCCACAAGTTCCTGGGCAAGGTTTAACAACCTCTTACCAAGGCTGGCTCAAGCTGCAGGAAATGCAGAGCTTTCCTTTACAGCTTTGCATTGCCAATAGCTTACGTCGTGGCGTTATCGATGAAGCTGAAGCTGATCGTTATTCGCAGAGTGCGAATTTAATGACAGGTTTCCAGCTTTCTGGGCTGGGTGAAATGGCCGAGGCTACACAATCATCTGATCGAATTATTCGCTTGTAGGCATCGCATGATATTAATTATAGTAAACTCAGCCCCAACACCTGATCTAGAGCCTATTGAGCTACTACTCGCGCTGGCCGCATTTGAGCAAGATCCAACGCTGCTATTATTAGGCCCAGGTATCTTTTATGCGAATACGCTACAACAAGCAAAGAAAGCTAACGGAAAAGCCGCAGGAAAAGTCCTCTCTGCCCTACCCATGTACGATTGCGAAGAAATTTTCATTAGCCAAAGTGACCTCGCTCAACTATCTCTTACTCCAACTGACCTGCAAAGTTTTTGCAGCCTAGTCAGTGATGAAGAGATAAAAGAATTAATTCACCAATCAAAACACTGCGTGACTTTTTAATGGCATTACATATTATCAAAAGCGGTCAAGTGACCGCTGTCCAGCAAGTTAAGCGCATCTATCAAGAAGGTGACCAAATTCTTCTTATCGAAGATGGCTGCTATCTATACACTCTGGCCAAGCAAAGCTTCGATACCGTCTGCGCGCTCACTGATCATATGAAAATGCGCGGACTCTCAAATAAAGCGGCACAGTTAGGCATTAAACAGATAAGTTTCAAAGAGTGGGCGCTGCTCACTCGAAATCACCAACAATCCACGACTTGGTAACCACCATGCAAAATTTCAAAGTCGATAATGAGGGTTTTTTATTGGACCATCTTAGTTGGAATGAACATATCGCAATTCTACTAGCTAAAAATGAAGGCATTGAACTCAGCCCGCCACACTGGCAATTAATTCATTTGATTCGTCAATTCTATCAAGAATTCGATTTATCTCCTGCTATGCGACCCCTAGCCAAGTATATAAAGCTTCATTTAAGCGCTGAACAAGCCAGTAGCATTTATTTACTGCAACTTTTTCCAAAAAGCCCAGCGAAGTATCTTGCCAAAATAGCTGGCTTACCCAGACCCGAGAATTGTTTATGATTATTACCAATACCGAACACAATGAATTCACCCAGTACGTAAGAATTCTAGCGCGCGGCCGCAATGCCAGCAGAGACATGAGCCAAGAAGAAGCAAAGCATGCCATGACGCTATTGCTGGAAGGCAAGGCACTACCGGAGCAACTTGGGGCTTTTTTCATGCTAATGCGAGTGAAAGAAGAATCACCGGAAGAGCTGGCAGGTTTCGCTCAAGCCTGTACGCCTTTATGGCAGGATTTATCCGCTGACATTATCTGGCCCAGTTATGCCGGTAAGCGCCGCCAGCCTTTATGGTATTTATTGAGCATGCAGCTCATTAAGGAAGCGGGATACAGTATTCTAATCCATGGCGCACATAGCCATACACAGGACCGCCAATTCAGTGCTGATCTTTGCGAGGGCTTTGGCACAAAAATCGCGTCGAGCCATCAACAGGCTGAAAATTTGATTAAACAACAAGGGATTGCGTACTTACCTTGCGACCTGCTGCATGAAGAATTTCAAAATTGGCTAATGACCAAACATACTCTTGGCTTACGCTCACCGATCAATACTCTACTGCGTTTAATTGCCCCTGATAATTGCACCGGTGTACAAAGCGTATTTCATCCAAATTATGGCAAAACTCATCAAGCTGCCTGCAAGCTGATTGGTAAAGAAGCGCTAATAATGAAAGGTGAAGGCGGAGAGTTTGAAATGAATCCTGAGCGAACAACTCAGTGCATATTTACTCATCGTGACGAGGTTGAAAAAATACCCGGAATTCAGTCTCATTTTGACGGCAAGCATACCGCACCTAATAAACAGGCACTTATTGATTGCTGGAAAAGTGAAAACGATGAATATGGCTATCATGCAACGCTCAGAACAACCGCTGCGGTACTGATGCTAAAAGACAAGGCGCTGGATTTCTCGCAAGCCCTCGCTAAGGCTTGCGATCTTTGGGCTAGCCGTAATAAAAATGCGTTTGGTTAATGGATTATTAGCTCAAGTATTAAACAAAAAAAGGGCCGACAAGGGCCCTTTTCATTATGTGAATAATTAAATAACATCAGTCCGATAGAGCTTAAACCTTAAACTCGTTCGTTACTTTATGAAGGTTTCCAGAGATATCAACGAGAGATAAGCTAGCCTTCTCAACTTTTTGAATACTGCGCATTGCCGTTTCCGATGTTTCTCTAATACCCCGCATGTTTTCATTAATGGAAAAGGCTGCTAGCTCCTGCTCTTCTGCTGCTGTAGCAATCTGCCTGTTCATATCAGTAATGGCTTCAACCCGTTCGGTAATCGCCGCTAACGACTCACCCGTTTTGGCAGCCTGTTCAACACTGGTTTGGGCACTTTGCTTGCTCTGACCCATAACCTCCACGGCAGAGCGCGCAGCGGCTTGCAGCTCTTCAATAACTTTTTGAATTTCTTGAGTGGAGTCTTGTGTTCTAGATGCTAAAGTTCTTACCTCATCGGCAACCACCGCAAAGCCTCTACCCTGTTCGCCTGCGCGAGCAGCCTCGATCGCGGCATTAAGGGCTAATAGATTGGTTTGTTCGGCAATGCCTTTAATGACATCCAGAATTGTGCCAACATTCTCAGTGTCAGCTTCTAACTTGCGAATAACCTCACCCGCGCGTTCAACCTCCTCCGCCAAGCCATTAATAGTAGCGACCGTTTTTGTGACAATGTCGCGGCCATCTTTTGCGGCTTTGTCCGCCTGATTTGCTGCCTCAGAAGCTGAATTTGCATTGTTTGACACAGCCTTTACACTGGCAACCATATCCTCAACGACCAAAGAGACCTGCTCTGTTGCTTCGTTTTGATTAGCAGATATTTGCAATGTCTCCCGTGTAAGTGTGCCAAGGTCGGAAGATAATGTGGTTAGTGGATTGATCGATTTTACAACATCCGTGATACTACTATGAAGCTTCTCAACAAACTGATTAAACCTATCCACCACATCACCCAATTCATCATTAGATGTTTTGCTAATGCGCTGGGTTAAATCACCATCGCCACTCGCAATATCCTTAAGTGACGTTAATAAGCTTCGCAGTGCGGTGCCGATGCTACTGGTAATACTCCAGCCGAGCAATACTAGAACGCTTACAGTGATGGCGGTTACCAGCATGCCAAGGGTTAATGCTTTGGTTGTCGCCGAGTTTGATGCCTCAACGGTTTGATTAAATTCAGACAGGGCTTTTACACTGAGTTTTTCCATTGAATCGTTAACGGAATTCAATGAACTGTTCATGCTATCAATCTTGCTCGACATCTTACTCATATCCAGTGTACCCGTGAGCATACCGTCAGAAACTTCATGAGCAATGGCATAATATTGATTAAACTGACTTCGAAGTTTTTCATTCTCTTGGCTTTGATCCAGCCAGAGAGTGATTATAGACTCGATATTAGTAAGAATTTCTTTTTTTAAGCCATTGGCGTTTTCAATAAACTCTTCTTCACCAGTACTGACAGCAGTATTGAGTAACTCTTTGATTTGACGAAGTTTGACGAGATTGGCGTCTGATTTTTGCACCACCGGGAAATAGACGTCCCGTACTTTTTGGATACGCTCACTATTTTGAAAATTAATACTAGTATTAACCGCCAAGCTAACGGCTAGACCCAAAATAGCAGCGCCCGCCAAAGCAATGATTTTTACTTTAATACTTATATTGCTTAATAAACCCATGATTATCCTATTCTTTATGACTACACATTACATAAAGAATAGAACAACTTAAGGTTATTGCATTATTAAAGATGTCTAACGCTATCTAGTTATGCCAATTGAGTTTTTCGTGCAGCTTCACCACATCACCAATAATCGTCAATGTCGGTGCTGAAATAGCATTATTAGCAATAACATCTGCGATTTCAGCCAGCGTGCTGGTATATACTTTTTGCTCGGGCAAGGTCCCCTTCTCAATTAGTGCAATGGGGGTATCAGCGCTCATTCCATGGGCAATCAACTCTTGGCTAATATGGCTAATGCCAGTTAAACCCATATAAATAACAAGAGTTTGCTGAGGGTGGATTAATTCATGCCAAGGCAAGTTCGCCGTTCCATCTTTTAAATGCCCCGTAACAAAACGGACCGATTGCGCATAATCTCTGTGGGTCAGCGGGATACCCGCGTAACTAGAACAGCCAGAAGCCGCGGTAATGCCTGGCACGACTTGAAAAGGAACTTGCTGTTCAGCGAGTAATTCGATCTCTTCACCACCACGACCGAAGATGAAAGGATCGCCGCCTTTCAAACGCAATACGGTTTTTCCTAATTTTGCTTGATCAGCTAATAGCTGATTAATGTCCGCCTGTGGTACTGCATGATTGGCTTTAGCCTTACCGACATAATGCATCTCAGCCTTACTGTTGCAGTATTCCAAAATGGCAGGAGAAACCAGACGATCATAAAATACAATGTCAGCTTGCTGAATTAGACGTACAGCTTTCAATGTGAGTAAGTCAGGATCACCCGGGCCGGCTCCGACTAGAAAGACCTCGCCATGATGTCGCTTGCCCGCGATAACTTGATCACATACTTGTCGAGCTTGATCTTCTTTACCCGCCAAGACTAAATTAGGCATCGCACTAGACATTAGCGTTCGCCAGAGTTGCTGACGCTGCTTGCTATCGCTATTACTCGCACGGATCGTGCGCCGTAGCGTTGCCACAAAACGTGCCAACTGAGGAATTCTGGAGGATAGCGCCGCATCAAGTTGATTACGCAAATAGCGTGTTAATGCTGGGGATTCCGAAGCCGAAGAAATTGCAATCATGACCGGATTGCGATCAATGATTGCCGGAAAGATAAAGTCACTACTAGCAGGGTCGTCAGCAATGCTTACCGGACAAGATAATGCTTTAGCCCAGTCCGCTATTTGCTGATTAGCCGCAGTATCATCCGTCGCTGCCACTATTCGACACCCGGCCAAAACATGAGCCTGCTTAGCAAGCGAGTCGATATACTGTATTTTGTTTTCTTTAGCCAAGACGACTAAGCGAGCATCTAGCGCGGGAGCCACCACAGTAATTGCGGTGGTGAATTTAATCAGCGTTTGAACTTTGCGCTGAGCTACTTGCCCACCGCCAAAAATAATGAATTTAACATCGTCAGAGCGGTGAAGCAGAGGTAGCCAGTTCATATTTATGCCTTATTTAGCCTTTGCATCTGAAGCGCCAATAACCGTAATACCACCCATATAAGGGCGTAAAACGTCAGGGACAACAATAGAGCCATCTTCTTGCTGATAGTTTTCCAATACCGCGACCATAGTACGACCGACTGCTAGACCAGAACCATTAACTGTATGAACCAGCTCAGGCTTGCCTGTTTCCGGATTTCTCCAGCGCGCCTGCATACGGCGTGCTTGGTAAGACTCGAAGTTACTGCAAGATGAAATCTCACGGTACTTCTGCTGCCCTGGCAACCAAACCTCCAGATCAAGCGTCTTGGCCGCTGAGAAACCTAAGTCGCCACCACACAAAATCACTTTGCGGTAAGGCAAGTTCAGCTTCTGTAAAATGGTTTCAGCATTAAGGGTTAATTCTTCTAATGCTGCATCTGATTTCGAAGAATGAACGAACTGAACAAGCTCCACCTTATCAAACTGATGCTGGCGAATCATGCCACGAGTATCGCGACCATAGCTGCCTGCTTCGCTGCGGAAACAAGGCGTATGGCAAACATACTTCTGTGGTAACTCACCGTTTAAAATACTGTCGCGGGCAATGTTCGTCACCGGAACTTCAGCCGTAGGAATCAAATAAAATTCCTGCTCGCCTTCAATCTTAAATAAGTCTTCAGAAAACTTCGGCAGCTGTCCGGTACCAAATAATGATTCTTTATTCACCAAGTAAGGCGTATAAACTTCATCGTAGCCATGCTCATCAATGTGCGTATTCAGCATAAATTGAGCAAGCGCGCGATGTAAGCGCGCCATTTTCCCTTTCATTACAACAAAGCGCGATCCGGTAAGCTTGGTGCCGGCTTCAAAATCCAAACCACCATTAGCTTCACCAAGATCAACGTGATCTTTAGGTTCGAATGATAATTCCTTTGGCGTGCCCCAGGTTAAGACTTCAATATTGTCGTCTTCATCTTTGCCTGCCGGCACGTCAGACTGAGGAATATTAGGAATCGATAATAAAAAGTCCTTAACCTCTGCTTCTGCTGCTTTGGCTTTCTTTTCTTCAGCCGCGATGTTGTCGTTGAGCGAACCCATAACTTGAGCTTTAGCTTCGTCAGGCGTCATGCCTTGGCCGATTAACTGACCAATTTGCTTCGAAGCTTTTTTCTTTTCAGCTTGCAGTTGTTGAGCCGCCGTTAGGGCAGCACTGCGTGCTTTATCTAATTGCTGAAATTTTTCGATATCCAGATCGAAGCCTTTAATTTTAAGGCGGGCAGCTACATCTTCTAAGTTTTCGCGGATTGTTCTAATGTCGAGCATGTGATTTTTAAACCAATTGTTTTGTTAATATCATACCAAGGGCTGTTGCCAGCATGCAGCCAATCAAACTCAGGGCAATATAGGTTAAAAATGCCGTGATTCTGCCCTGCTGCAAAAGGGTTAAACTTTCTAATGAAAAGGTGGAGAAGGTAGTGAAAGCACCTAAAAAACCCACCATAATCAAGTGGCGATAAGCATCGCCACCGTAATCGTTTTCGACCAACCATATATAGGCTGCACCAATAGCAAAGGAGCCTATCAGGTTCACACTTAAGGTGCCATAAGGATAGGCTTTCCCTATCCATTTAAATATCGCCGTCGCTAGGCTAAAACGAGCCATAGCGCCGAGTGCGCCGCCAATACCGATCCAAACCAAATTAATCATGGTTACTTCCTGTTTCGTCACGGTAGCGTTGACGGCTAGAGGTCCTATTTAACTCATCTAAATAGCGTAGCTTTTCAGCAATTTTTTGTTCTAACCCACGCTCAACGGGATAATAAAAACGCGTCTCTTTAATTTCTTCCGGAAAGTAATTTTCTCCTGCGGCAAACGCATTCTCTTCGTTATGGGCATAGCGATAATCTTCACCATACCCAAGCTCAGCGCCAAGCTTAGTCGGCGCATTACGCAAATGCAGCGGCACATCATACGACGGCTGCTGCTTTACCAGCGCCATGGCTGCATTAAACGCCTTATAAACTGCGTTGCTTTTGGCTGCACAAGCCAAATAACTAATCGCTTGCGCAATGGCCAGTTCACCTTCGGGCGACCCTAAACGCTGCTGAACATCCCAAGCATTTAGGCAAGTGGCTAACGCTCTAGGATCAGCATTGCCGACTTCTTCGCTGGCCATTCGTACAACGCGGCGCGCAATATAAAGAGGATCACAGCCGCCGTCAATCATTCGAGCAAACCAGTATAACGATCCTTGAGGATCTGATCCGCGAATCGACTTTTGCAGCGCAGAAATCTGATCATAAAAAGCATCCCCACCCTTATCAAAGCGGCGAAAACTGTTCTGTAAACTGGTGGCGACAATCGTTAGTGTAATGTGTTGATCGGTACACAACTGACTAGCAATTTCTAATAGGTTGAGCGCGGTGCGCGCATCCCCATCAGCGGCCTTGGCTAAGGTAGAGAGAACCCCATCTTCGAGGGTGAATTGGTTGTTGAAGCCCACATCACTTTCGAGTGCGCGCTGCAGTACCGTTACCAAATCTTCGCTAGGCATCGATTTTAGAACATAAACCCGGGCGCGTGAGAGCAAAGCATTATTTAATTCAAAGGAAGGGTTTTCAGTGGTCGCGCCAATAAAAATAAAGGTGCCATCTTCTACGTAAGGCAAAAAAGCATCTTGCTGGCTCTTATTGAAGCGATGAACCTCATCGACAAAAAGCACAGTTCTTCTTTGCTGGGCTTGGGCTTGGTTTTGCTTAGCCTTGGCAACCACTTCACGAATTTCTTTAATGCCCGACATGACCGCACTCAGGGTCAAAAAATCACACTCTTCACTTTGCGCTAGCAGCCGAGCAAGCGTTGTTTTACCTACGCCAGGTGGCCCCCACAATATCATGGAATGCAGGCTCTTTTGATTGAGCATCAATCGCAACGGGCCATTAGGCCCTAGCAAATGCGTCTGCCCAAAGTAATCTTCAAGCGACTCAGGGCGCAGGCGTGCTGCTAGCGGAGCTTGCTTTTGTGCCTGATCAGCATCCTGTTGTGCAAATAAATCGTTACCTGCCATGAATCAATAGCTGCCTTGTCGACCATCAATAACATCAATGCCTTTAGGAATAGCAAAGGTAAAAATGTCTTTATTGAGTTGGGGATTGTTAAGCACGTCATCAAAACTAATGTCGGTAACTTGTCCCGAGGCATCGCGGATGATCATCTGCGTCAGCGGTTGCTGTTTATCCAGTTTATTAAAGCTTAATTCCAACGAGTCAAACAGCTGCGTGCTATCTTTCGGCTGCAATATAAAAACAAGCGCATTGTCGCTAGGGGCTTGGGTAATAATGAAGTCATCATCAATCGCACTAACATCACCACCGAGCAATAAAGCAGGAGTCTCTGATAAACGATTGTCCATGTCTTTAATGCTGACTTGTTCTAAATCAGCGTCGTAAATCCAAAGAGACTTGCCATCCGAGATAACCAGCTGTTCATAAATCCCTTCTGTTTTCCAACGCAACTTACCCGGCTTTTCCACTTGCATAAAACCTTCGACTTTTTGCAAGGTATTGCCTAAGCCGTCTTGAGTTAGCTGTATAAAGCGAGCTGAAAAACTGTGTATTTTCTCAAGCTGCTGCTGAAGATTCTTTACCGCATGCGCTGTATTAGCAACAGGTTGCCTGATGACTTCTATCGAATCACTTGCGGCCGCAAGGCTAGCAAAAGAGAGTCCAGTAAAAGCAAGGCTGATAGCCAAGCCTAAAGTAACAATTTTATTCACTGTATATCCAATTATTAATGATTAACCGGCGCTGGCGCGAGAACTTCACGACTGCCGTTATGAGCTGCTTGGGAGACAACCCCACTCGCTTCCATCGTCTCAACTAAGCGAGCAGCACGGTTGTAACCTATGCGTAATTTTCGTTGTACTGATGAGATAGATACTTTGCGAGCCTCGGTAACAAACGCAACCGCTTGGTCATATAAGTCATCTTTTTCATCCCCGCCTTCTAACGTCAAGCCTGCTGGCTCAGTTGTCTGAGTAATTTCTTCGATATAATTCGGCTCACCCTTAGTTTTCCATTCTGCGACTACACGATGGACTTCATCATCGTCAACAAAAGCGCCGTGTACACGAACAGGAATACTAGTGCCAGCAGGTTGAAATAACATATCTCCATGGCCCAATAACTGCTCTGCCCCACCTTGATCTAATATGGTACGGGAATCGATTTTTGACGACACCTGAAACGCAATTCGGGTGGGCACATTGGCTTTAATTAAACCGGTAATAACATCCACAGAAGGCCGCTGAGTTGCCAAGATCAAGTGAATCCCCGCTGCTCGTGCTTTTTGTGCAATACGGGCAATCAACTCTTCGACTTTTTTACCGACAGTCATCATCATGTCGGCGAATTCATCAACAATCACCACAATGTACGGCAAGGTCTCAAGCGTCGGCGGCGTAGTATCAAAGCTCTGATCAATTTGCCAGATAGGGTCCGGAATTGGCTTGCCTTCATCAATAGCCGCTTTTACCTTGCTATTGAAGCCAGCAACATTGCGTACACCCAAGGCCGCCATTAATTGATAGCGACGCTCCATCTCTTCAACGCACCAACGCAAGCCATTGGCCGCTAGATTCATGTCGGTAATCACCGGTGTCAACAGATGAGGAATACCTTCATAGACAGAAAGCTCGAGCATCTTAGGATCAACCATAATTAAGCGCACTTCATCAGGGGTTGATTTATACAACAAACTAATGATCATGGCGTTTACGCCAACCGACTTACCCGATCCCGTCGTACCGGCAACTAAAAGATGCGGCATTTTAGCCAGATCAGTCACCACTGGATTACCCGCGATGTCGTGGCCAAGTGCGATGGTCAAAGGTGATTTAGATTTATCAAAATCCTCAGACGAAAGTACTGAAGATAATCGAACCATGGCACGGTTTTCATTTGGAATTTCAATGCCCATCACGGATTTACCAGGAATAACCTCAACCACACGCACGCTATTCATCGACATTGAACGCGCCAAGTCAGAAGCAATACCTGAAACCTTACTGGCTTTAGTCCCTGGGGCTGGCAGAATTTCAAAGCGAGTAATAACAGGTCCCGGTGCAACCGCAACCACTTCAACCTTAATGTTGAAATCCGCTAATTTCTGCTCTAACAGTAGCGACAGCTCTTCTAATCGGGTCTTCGAATAGCCGACCTCTTGATTTTCATCAGCTGGGTCAAGCAAGGCAATTGATGGCAGTGGGTTGCCATCAGCAAATAACGACCCTTGTAGATCACGTACCGCCCTCTCACTCGGTTTAGACTCGCGCTTTTCTAATGGCTCAATTTTAACTTCTTTACTGAGGCTAGGAATGGCTTTACTGGCTTTTGTCTTTAATTTATCAGCCAATTTTGCGATACCCACTTTAGGCTCATCAATTGATTCAAGAGGGGCTATTGGTGCAGGTTTGATTTCTGGTTGGCTAATAATAGGCGGCTTACGCTGAGGCTGGGTCACTAGCTCGGGCTCAGTTCGTGACGTTATGACAGCGTTGGTATTGTTTTGTTTTCTGCGCTCAGACCAGTGCTTTATTTTAGTCTTTAGTTGCTGAAAATTCTGTTTAATTACACTCACTGTCTTCAGCATGAAACGACCAATGCGATCGAAAACCGCCAGCCACGAGAATTCCCAAAATAGCATAGAGCCAATACACAGAATAAATGTGAGTAATATGCCGCCGCCTAGCGTGCTAAATAAGGCGACTGTAATACCTGCGATACTTTGCCCTATCATACCACCAGATCCTGCAGGCAGCTCAGAAGCGCTGAATATGCTAAGTTCTATTAGCGCAGCGAGAGAGAAAACCGAAAGGAAAAACCCCAATAAACGCAATAACCAAATAGGTCCAGATGACTGCGGCTGACGGGTTCTAAATATTTGTACGACCTTACCGGCCGCCAATAAAGGAATAATGTAGGCAAGATAGCCGAGAGCATGCAACAAACCGTCAGCGAGATAAGCGCCAACCGGTCCGCCAGCATTCTGAAAACGACTGCTAGCCCCCGCTGTAGACCAACCATTATCAAGAGGAGAGTAAGTAATTAAGGATAAAAGAATATACAAACACAAGGCTATAAGAGTTAAAAGCGCCAAATCCTGCTTGAAATTACGTTCCTTTTTTTCTAGTTTTTCTGCTGCCAAAGCAGGTATCCTTAATAATAACAATAGATTGGCACAGTCTATCACGCATTTTCCTACAATATAGCCCTATGCAAGGCTTCTGAACAAATAGAGCTTATGATTGATTGGTTACAAGAAGATTTAGCCCCGTATTTCCCCAAAATTGAGACTGCTCAGCGCGAGCCGAATGGGCTGCTTGCCGCGGGTGGCTTACTATCCCCTGCTTGGTTGACGACGGCCTATCGTCGCGGCATATTCCCTTGGTATGATGACGACAGTCCTATTCTTTGGTGGAGCCCTGCGCCTCGTATGGTATTGAAAGCCAAGCACTTTCACCTAGGCAGAACGGTGCGTAAATTAATGCGTAAAAGTGACGTCAAAATTAGCTGTGACCTAGCCTTTTCTGAGGTGATTTATCAGTGCGCCCAGCCCAGAGATGAGGAAGAAGGCACCTGGATTACCGAAGAAATGGAGCAAGCCTATATTCGACTCAATGCGAATGGCATTAGTCATTCAGTCGAGTGTTGGAATCCTGATGGTGAACTCATCGGGGGGTTATACGGATTGCAGATCAATAAAGTATTTTTCGGCGAGTCGATGTTCAGTCGTGCCAGCAACTCCTCGAAATTGGTTTTCGCCTACTTCGCTGAGTTTCTATTCAGTTGCGGCATTACCATGATCGATTGCCAGATGCACAGCGATCACATGGCGCAGTTCGGTGCGAGCGAGATTAAGCGCGCTGAGTTTGAGGAGCTGTTAGACTACGCAACCAATGCAACGCTTAAAATTAACTACCCTACTTTTCTAACTAAATAATACTGAATATGCACTATGAGTGAGTCATCATTAATGTTTTATCGTCATACCGAAGATAGTGATTGCGGCTACCTTCCTGACAGGCAAAGCAACAGTATTTTTATCGATCCAGATAGCGAGCCCACAAAAGATCAGCTCAACATGCTTCACTTACAGGGCTTCCGTCGCAGCGGCAAGCTTGTTTACCGGCCACAATGCCCCGACTGCAACGCTTGCCACTCATCTCGTATTATAAATAGTGAATTTGAAGCCAGTAAAAACCAAAAAAAGGCGATAAAGCGCAATCAAAACTTGCGTTTACGCTGGGTCGAGGCCGAATTTCAAGCAGAGCACTATGCGCTTTATGAGCGCTATATCGCCCAACGACATCAAGACGGAGAGATGTTTCCAGCCAATCAAGAGCAATACCAAGGTTTTTTGATAGAGGGCCACGGTACGCATAAATTTCTAGAAATCCGCGATAGCGACAATACCCTAATAGCCTGCTGCGTCGTCGATATCTTCTACGATGGTTTGTCAGCGATCTATAGCTACTTTGACCCAGAGCAACCTAAGCGATCCCTAGGGCGCTTTATTATTCTTGCGTTGATCAGTCAGGGTCAGCAAATGGGTTTGCCATACACTTATCTCGGCTATTGGATCAAAGATTCAAGCAAAATGAACTATAAAGCAGATTACCAGCCGCTAGAGGTATATAATGGTGAATTGTGGCGGAGGTTGATCATTAATCAGCCTATATGAATATAAGCCTTTGCTTATTAGTAATTTTTAAGGCAGAATTCGCCCGCATTATATACTGTCAACAGGTGAAGAATGGCAAAAGATGACCATATTGAAATGGACGGAGAGGTTATTGATACCCTTCCGAATACTATGTTCCGTGTTAAGTTGGAAAACGACCACGTTGTAACAGCTCACATTTCAGGAAAGATGCGTAAAAACTACATTCGCATCTTGACCGGCGATAAAGTAAAGGTGGAATTAACACCTTACGACCTTAGTAAAGGCCGTATCACTTACCGCGCACGTTAAAAGCAAAAAGGCCGGTTAGCTTAGTTAACCGGCCCTTTTTTTGCCTGCGATTTGAGTATGCGGTACCGCACAACCAAGGCCGCCTAAGCGACGACCTCTTCTACGACCAGATGCAGCTCTATGCCATCTTTGGCATCATTCAGGCAAACATCGACTTCACCTCCCCCTTCGAGATCACCAAACAGAATCTTTTCAGCCAATGGCTTCTTAAGCTTCTCTTGAATTAGGCGATTCATAGGGCGAGCACCCATTTTTTCATCATAGCCATTTTCAGCAAACCAATCCCTAGCTTCATCATCAATGTGCATGTGGACTTTTTTATCATCCAGCTGAGCTTGCAGTTCGACCAAGAACTTATCAACCACAAACATAATATTGTCCTGGGTTAGTGAGGCAAACTGAATGATTGAATCCAAGCGGTTGCGGAACTCAGGCGTAAATTGCTTACGAATAGCCTCCATGCCATCAGACGTATGATCCTGATGAGAGAAACCAATCGAACGACGACTAATCGTCTCAGCACCGGCGTTAGTGGTCATAATCAAGATCACATTACGGAAATCTGTCTTACGGCCATTATTGTCAGTGAGCGTGCCATGATCCATCACCTGCAGTAGCAAGTTAAATACTTCTGGATGCGCCTTCTCAATTTCATCGAGCAGTAGAACGCAGTGAGGATTTTTATTAACCGCTTCAGTTAATAAACCACCTTGATCAAAACCAACATAACCAGGAGGAGCACCAATCAAGCGTGAGACCGTATGCCGTTCCATATACTCTGACATATCAAAACGCAGCAATTCCATCCCCATGACCTTGGCGAGCTGACGACTTACTTCCGTTTTACCAACACCCGTAGGACCGGCAAACAAGAAAGATCCGGTTGGCTTTTCAGGGGCATTCAAGCCTGCGCGTGATAACTTGACCGCTGCAGAGAGTGTACTAATGGCTTCATTTTGTCCAAACACCACCATTTTAAGCTTATCTTCTAAGCCAAATAACAGCTCCTTATCAGAAGCTGATACGCTCTTAGGCGGAATTTTAGCAATCGCTGCCACAATAGCTTCGATATCGTGCACGCCAATTACTTTTTTACGTTTATTTGCTGGCAATAAACGCTGGCTTGCCCCCGCTTCATCAATCACATCAATCGCCTTATCGGGCAAATTGCGATCGGTAATATAGCGGTCGGCTAGTTCTGCCGCGGCGCGTAAAGCTTTATCCTGATACTTCAAGTCATGATGTTCTTCAAAGCGCGACTTCAAACCCTTAAGGATTTGATAAGTATCTTCAACATTAGGCTCACCCACATCCACTTTTTGGAAGCGGCGCGTCAAAGCACTATCTTTTTCAAAAATACCGCGAAATTCAGTAAAGGTAGTGGATCCCATGCAGCGGATATCACCACTACTCAGCATCGGCTTAAGTAAGTTTGAGGCGTCCATTACGCCGCCTGAAGCAGCACCAGCACCAATAATGGTATGAATTTCATCAATAAACAAAATCCCGTGCGGCTGTTTCTTTAATTCAGCCAGCAGCGCTTTGAAACGTTTTTCAAAATCACCACGATACTTAGTACCGGCCAACAATGCGCCCATATCAAGACTGTAAACAACCGCATCGGCAATAACATCGGGGACTTCTTTGTCAACAATACGCTTCGCTAAACCTTCGGCGATGGCTGTTTTACCGACGCCAGAATCACCCACCAATAAAGGATTGTTTTTGCGGCGGCGAGCCAGAATTTGAACAACGCGATTGACTTCGAAGTCGCGGCCAATAAGCGGATCAATCAAGCCTTCTTTTGCTTGGCGATTAAGATTGGTAGCATAGCCCTCAAGTGCGCTCTTGCTACCAGACTCCTGACCATCATCATCAGCTTCTAAAATATGGTCGTTCTGCTCATCTTGACCCGGTACTTTAGCAATGCCGTGAGAGATGAAGTTGACCACGTCAATACGGGCAATATTTTGCTGTTTAAGGAAATAAACCGCCTGGCTTTCTTGCTCACTGAAAATCGCGACGAGAACGTTAGCGCCAGTGACCTCTGATTTTCCAGAAGACTGCACATGAAAAACTGCACGCTGTAAAACACGCTGAAAACCAAGAGTTGGCTGCGTCTCGCGTTCGTCATCTTGCTCTTGAATTAAAGGCGTTGTGGAGTCCACAAACTCCATTAGATCTTTACGTAATTTGGCTATATCCGATCCGCACGCATTGAGTACAGCTAGCGCGGCATCGTTGTCTAATAAAGACAAAAGCAAGTGTTCAACCGTCATAAACTCATGACGCTTAACCCTAGCCTCTTTGAATGCATCATTTAACGTTTGCTCAAGCTCTCTATTCAGCATAATGCCTCCGGAGTAATATATCTTTAATCATCATCATCGGTGGGGACAACCTCACACATTAATGGGTATTGGCATTCTCTAGCGTAATCGTTAACCATCGCAGCTTTGGTCTCAGCAATGTCCTTAGTAAAAACACCGCAGATGGCCGCACCCTTGTTATGAACAGTCATCATGATTTGTGTTGCCTGCTCACCTGATTTGCCAAAGAAGGCTTGCAGCACTTCGACTACAAATTCCATTGGCGTATAATCATCATTTAACATTAAGACCTGATACATCGCGGGTGGTTTCAATTTTGGCTTTGCAGTTTCTACAGCCAAATTACCATCATCAATATGGTCGTCTTCTTGTAATCTTAGTTGAGATTTCAACATCTTACCGAGTTTCACTTAGTGTATTGAAGGATATGGGGGTTAAACCCGCACTTTAAAGTAAATAATACCAAGCTAGGGCCAATTGCCCTAGAACTCTTGACCTTTAAGAATAAGACTTTTATGGTAGAAACTTACTAATTAGCCTATTTGGCGAAGTTAATACGAAAGAACTCAATACCCATACTTTCGCATTATGTTGTCTTGCTCTAGTCGTTCGGCCAGGGAGAAAAGTTATGTCTACAGGGAATGTTGTTGAAATTACAGTCGGCACAGTAACCGGAACCGTTAAATGGTTTAATAATGCCAAAGGTTACGGATTTATTGTTGCTGATGGTGAAAACGAGGATATGTTTGCACATTATTCTGCGATCACGATGGAAGGTTACAAAACGCTAAAGGCGGGCCAAGCGGTTACCTTTGATACTAAAGCGGTTGAGAATGGCATTCATGCCATTAATATTGCCACAATCGAGGAGTCCGTTACTCATCAGCAAGAAGAGGTGAGTGAAGCTTAAGTACTTTAAGCTAGGCATAAAAAAGGCGAGCACTTAGCTCGCCATTTTTATGCCTGACCTGAAACGAAACCATCGCTAAGTCATCAAACCGCGTCAATAATGCGATTCAAAGTTTTACTTGGGCGCATTATTTTCTCTGCTTTAACGACATCTAAGTGATAATAACCACCCAAATCAACTGCAGCACCCTGAGCGTGACTTAACTCAGCAATAATGTCGGTATGAAACTCTGCCAAGTCATCATTCAACTTAGTAAAAGTTGCCTTCAATTCAGCATCTTCATCTTGGGTAGCCAAATACTCTGCCCAATAAGTCGCCAAGTAGTAATGGCTGCCGCGGTTATCAACCTCACCCACCTTACGTAGAGGCGAGCGGTCATGATCCAAGAAACGGCCCGTTGCTTCGTTTAACGTTTTAGCCAACGTTAACGCTTTCGGATTCTGAGTTTTTTGACCAAGATCTTCTAAAGAAACAGACAGTGCCAAGAATTCACCCAAAGAATCCCAGCGCAAGTGACCTTCTTCAGAAAGTTGCTGAGCATGCTTCGGTGCAGAACCACCTGCCCCAGTCTCAAACAAGCCACCACCGGCTAATAAAGGCACTATAGAAAGCATCTTGGCGCTGGTACCCAACTCTAAAATTGGGAATAAATCAGTCAAGTAGTCGCGCAATACGTTACCGGTAACAGAAATCGTATCTTCGCCCGCTTTAACACGAGCCATAGTGAAACGAATCGCATCAACAGGAGACTTAATTAAAATTTCAAGCCCTGCTGTATCGTGATCTTTCAAATAACCGGTTACAATCTCAATGAGATTCGCATCATGCGCACGCTTAGGGTCTAGCCAGAAGATAGCTGGCTGACCAGTATCCTTAGCGCGTTTAACCGCAAGTTTAACCCAGTCTTGAATCGGTGCATCTTTGGTTTGGCACATGCGCCAGATATCACCCACTTCAACAGCATGCTCAAGCAAGGTATCGCCTGCCTGATTAATCACACGAACCGTACCGGCATTGTCTAAGATGAAGGTCTTATCATGAGAACCGTATTCTTCTGCTTTCTGCGCCATTAGGCCCACGTTCGATACGCTGCCCATTGTGGTTACATCGAAAGCCCCGTTCTCTTTACAGAACAGAATAGTTTCTTGGAAAATCTCGGCATAGCAGCGATCAGGAATCATCGCTTTAGTATCATGCAGATTACCGTCAGCCCCCCACATTTTACCCGAAGCTCGAATAGCGGCTGGCATAGAGGCGTCAACAATCACATCACTAGGCACGTGTAAGTTAGTAATGCCACGATCAGAATCTACCATCGCAAGCGCTGGGCGTATCGCATACACTGCCATAATCGCAGCTTCAATTTCTTCTTGCTGCGCCGCCGGCAAACTTTGGATTTTGGCATAGACGTCGCCTAGACCATTGGTTTCGTCAATGCCTAGCTCTGCAAATAAATCAGCATATTTCTCAAACACATCTTTAAAGTACACAGTCACAGCATGACCAAACATAACTGGGTCAGAAACCTTCATCATGGTTGCTTTTAAGTGCAAAGAAAGCATCACGCCGTTGGCTTTAGCATCCTGCATCTGAGCTTCAAAGAAGGCGCGCAAAGCTTTTGAACTCATAACTGATGAGTCAATAACTTCATTAGCCTGCAAAGCCGTGCTGGCTTTTAATACGTCAATGCTGCCATCGGCTTTAACGAGTTCAATACGAACATTATCCGCTTTAGGCATAACAGCTGACTGTTCACTGCCGTAAAAATCACCACTCGTCATATGAGCTACGTGTGATGCTGAATCGTTGGCCCAAGCCCCCATGGAGTGAGGATTCTTCTTGGCATACTGCTTAACCGGATCCGCGACGCGACGATCGGAGTTGCCTTCGCGTAAGACAGGGTTAACCGCGCTGCCTAAGATCTTGCCATAGCGAGACTTGATCTCAGTTTGGGCATCGGTTTCAGGATCTTCTGGATAATCAGGCACATCGTAGCCCTGACTTTGCAGCTCTTTAATAGCAGCAACTAATTGCGGTACTGAAGCACTGATATTAGGTAGCTTAATAATATTGGCTGTTGGAGTTTGAGCAAGCTTGCCCAATTCTGCCAATGCGTCTGAGCGTTGCTGGTCAGCTGCCAGATTATCCGGAAAATTAGCAATAATGCGTCCTGCTAGAGAAATATCACGCGTTTCAATGGTGATGTCAGCAGTTTTAGCGAATGCTTGAATAATAGGCAGTAGCGAAAACGTCGCTAATGCTGGGGCTTCATCTGTTTCAGTGTAAATGATCTTAGGAATGTGCTTGGTCATTATTTGTCCTAGTCTTCTTTGGCTGTATCGCCACTCGCCTTAGAAAGTCGACTTTTGGCCGACTTCGTATCTTCGGGCCTTTCAGGCATAACAAAGGTCACTTTTGGTCACCTTTTTGGGCTCATTTAAGTATTAAATACAAAAAAATGAGTTATAGCGGGCACGAATATTAACACGCAATGGTATAATCAACAGGCTTTTATGTAGTAATTCTACAGTAAGAGTTTATTATTTATACAATATTGTAGTATTTGGTAGTTTCTTTACAAGGTTTCGTCATTTTATGCCCAATCTCATTCTTTTTAACAAGCCTTTTAATGTGTTGTCGCAATTTTCCGCACACGAAGGCAAAATTACGTTAGCGAAATACATAAAAACCAAAGGTTTTCATCCTGCAGGTCGTCTGGATTATGATTCCGAAGGCTTAATGCTACTGACCAACGAAGGTGCCCTACAACATCAGATTAGTCACCCAAGTCACAAACTGCCAAAAACTTATTGGATTCAAGTCGAAGGCGAAGTGACTAAAGACGCCCTTGAGCAATTGCGTAACGGCCTAAGGCTCAGTGATGGCATGACAGCACCTGCCAAAGTGAAGCAAATGGCGTCGGTGAAAATCTGGCCTCGCAACCCACCCATTCGCCCACGCGAAGGCCAAGTGACGAGCTGGATACAGCTAACTATAGTAGAAGGAAGAAATCGCCAAGTACGCCGCATGGCGGCGGCTGTCGGCCTACCTTGCTTACGCCTAGTGCGCATGCAGGTCGGCGAATGGACAATTAAAGGCCTTAAACCGGGTGAATCACGTGAAGATACCGTTCGCTTGCCGAGCGAATCAGTAAAGCAAGCGACCAGTGGTGCGACTAAAAAGAACGTTGATAAAAAATTCAGTGGCAACGTGACGCGCAGTAAGTATAAAAAGAACAGCCGCTAATGACTGAGCGCTGGACACCTCACGCAACGGTCGCCACGATTGTAGAAAAAGACGGCAAATTCTTACTAGTAGAAGAGCAGCGTCTTATTAATAAGCAAGGTGACGTTGGCATTGTCTACAATCAGCCTGCCGGCCATGTCGATCAAGGCGAATCGATTATGGCGGCGGCCGTTCGAGAAACCTTAGAAGAAACTCGCTGGCAGGTTAGGTTAAAACACCTAATCGGCATCTATATCTTCACTGCACCGGCGAATGGCGTGACTTATCATAGATACTGTTTTGCAGCAGAAGCGATAAAGCACCAACCTTTAAGCCAGCTTGATGATGGTATACTCGATGCTAAGTGGTTTAGCTGGGATGAGATCCAACAATTGGATAATCTACGCAGCCCCCTTGTAAAGCGCTGCTTGCAAGACCATATAGAGGGCAAGCAATATCCGCTCGACCTAATTTATGAACACACTATTGAATGAACGGATTTTAATTAACCGGTTGTCATTGAATAGCTTAACGACTTAGAAGAAGAACATGATTAACAAGCCTAAAGAAGAAACCCTAGTCATAGTCGGCATGTCCGGCGGTGTTGACTCCTCCGTATCCGCCTTGCTCTTGCAACAGCAAGGCTATCAGGTGGAAGGCTTGTTCATGAAAAACTGGGACGAAGATGATGGTACCGAGTATTGTACCGCCATGGACGATCTTGCCGATGCGCAAAAGGTTTCCGACAAACTCGGCATGAAACTTCATACAGCTAATTTCGCGAGCGAATACTGGGATAATGTTTTTGAGCATTTCCTAGAAGAATACAAAGCCGGCCGCACGCCGAATCCCGATATTCTCTGCAATCGTGAAATCAAATTCAAAGCCTTTTTGGACTATACCAAGGTGCTTGGCGCCGACTATATTGCAACCGGCCACTACGTGCGTCGTCACGATGTTGACATCACCGATAGCATATCCGGTGAACGCACTCAAAAAGCAGAGCTATTACGCGGCATTGATGGCAACAAAGACCAAAGCTACTTTTTGCATGCGGTAGCTGGTACTGAGATTGCGCAAACCTTATTCCCTGTGGGGGAACTCGAAAAGCCCGAAGTACGACGCATTGCCGAAGAACATGACCTAGTAACGCACAACAAAAAAGACTCTACCGGCATCTGCTTTATCGGCGAACGTCGCTTTAAAGACTTTTTGCAGCAGTATCTGCCAGCACAGCCAGGCATCATCGAAACCCCTGAAGGTATTGTCATCGGTAAACACCAAGGCCTTATGTACCATACTTTAGGTCAGCGCCAAGGCTTAGGCATTGGCGGTCTTAACGGCTACTCCGATGATCCTTGGTATGTGGCACAGAAAGATCTAGATAGAAATGTACTGGTTGCCGCGCAAGGCAAAAACCACCCTGTTCTATTTTCACACTCTCTGACCTCGCAGCAGATTTACTGGGTAAACGAAGAGCCAGAGCTACCACTTAATTGCACCGCTAAGGTTCGCTATCGTCAAGCTGACCAAGAATGCAGCGTCAGCAAAGACCCGCAAGGCCAATATCATGTCGTATTCAAAGAACCACAGCGCGCAGTAACACCTGGGCAAAGTGTGGTCTTTTATGTCGGCGAAACCTGTCTAGGCGGCGGTGTTATCGAACAGACGCAAGTCGATCCAGATCGTCCTATCAAATTTTAAGCAGTAAACTAAAACCATGAGTCAAATTAATAAACACGAACAACAGACGATCGCCTTGGCTGCTATTTTCCAAGCGGCAAGCCTGGTTGAGCAACTTGCGCGTACTGGGGAAATCCCTGCACCGGAGTTGGAGCTGTTAATCACCAGTCTTTTTAAGCAAAACAGCCACAGTTTCGATGATGTTTACGGCCCAAGACCCAACCTACAAGCCGGCTATCACGGAATTTGTAAGCTAATGGGCAGTGATGCGACTAAGTTAAAGCAAGATATTAAACCCGACGTGATGCGTTACGCACTCAGCATCGTTCATCTAGAAAGTCGTCTACGTAAAAATGACCACATGATGAATCAACTAGGTGATAGCATTCAGTCCAGCTCACGTCAGGTCGAACACTTTCATATCACCCATGAAAGCGTCATAGGTAGTCTTGCCGATACCTATAAGCAAACGTTAAGCACCTTATCTTTCCGCATCAAGGTCGCTGGCAATCCGCAGATTTTACAAAACAGCCATAATGCCAACAAGGTTCGCGCGTTATTATTGGCTGGAATTCGGGCTGCAATCTTATGGCGACAGGTCGGTGGCCGCCGCTGGCACCTGCTGTTCAACCGCAAACGCTACATCAAGGATGCACAAGGCCTGCTTTTCAGGTAAAATGCGCGCCTTAATTTTACAGTTACACTTTATCTACTGACGAGAACCGAATCCCATGGAACTTTCTGCACTAAGCGCGATTTCCCCGATTGATGGCCGTTATGGCAGCAAAACTCAAGAATTACGTTCAATATTTTCTGAATTTGGTCTTATCCGCTGTCGTGTAGAAGTAGAAATCCGCTGGTTACAGCGTTTAGCTGACCATGCAGAAGTAGGTGAAATCACACCTTTCAGCGCTGCAGCGAATGCACAGCTAGATGGGATTGTGGCTAACTTTTCAGAAGCTGACGCACAGCGTATCAAAGATATTGAAGCAACCACCAATCACGATGTGAAAGCGGTTGAATACTTCATTAAAGAAGCTATCGAAGGCAATGCTGAGCTTTTAGCGGTTTCTGAATTCGTACACTTCGCTTGTACATCTGAAGATATCAATAACCTATCTCACGCGCTAATGCTTAAAGCTGGCCGTGAAGACGTAGCCTTGCCATACATGCGCAAAGTAGCCAATGCCATTCGTGGTCTTGCTCATACTTACGCTGAAATGCCGATGCTTTCACGCACACACGGTCAGACTGCTTCTCCTACCACGCTTGGTAAAGAAATGGCGAACGTGGTTGCACGCCTAGAACGCCAAATCGCTCAGTTAGAGTCAGTGCCTCTATTAGGCAAAATCAACGGTGCAGTCGGCAACTACAACGCTCACCTTTCTGCCTACCCTGCTATCGACTGGGCAGAAAACGCAAAAGTATTCATCGAGTCTTTGGGCCTAACATTCAACCCATACACAACTCAGATTGAGCCACACGACTACATCGCAGAAATGTTTGATGCCATGGCACGTTTTAATACGATCTTGATCGATTTTAACCGCGACATCTGGGCTTACATTTCAAATGGTTACTTCACTCAGAAGACCATTGCTGGCGAAGTGGGCTCTTCTACTATGCCGCATAAAGTTAACCCAATTGATTTCGAAAACTCTGAAGGCAACCTAGGCATGGCAAACGCCATCATGGGTCACCTTGCACAGAAGTTGCCAATTTCTCGCTGGCAGCGTGACCTTACTGACTCCACTGTTTTGCGCAACATGGGTGTTGGTTTTGGCTACAGCTTAATTGCTTATCAGGCCGTTCTTAAAGGCGTTAGCAAGCTTCAGGTTAACGAAGCTAATATTGCCGCAGACCTAAACAACGCATGGGAAGTATTGGCCGAGCCAGTACAAACAGTGATGCGTCGTTTCGGCATCGAAAAGCCATACGAAAAGCTTAAAGCAGTAACACGCGGCAAAGCCATCACTAAAGAAATCATGGCTGAGTTCATCGAAACGCTAGACATGCCAGCAGAAGCCATTGCCGAATTGAAAGCAATGACGCCAGCATCTTATATCGGTAACGCAGCAGATCAAGCCAAAGCGGTTTAAGTTGATCTCGCCCCTCTGTTGGATTTCAGAGGGGCCTTTTAACCACAGGGCTAAAAGTGATTAACCACAGAGGTCACAGAGCACACAGAGAAAGCCAACCCAAAAACCAAAACAAAAAACTAACTTCCTTCCTTCCTTCCTTCACAATAATCCTTATTTTCTTATTTTCTTATTCCTCTGTGTAGCGCAGCGCTCTGTGACCTTATATGGACTCCCGCGTGCAGGTCAATTAGATTCTGAATTAAAAAGTAAGATGCTTGCTTATATACGGGCTCATTTTGAGGCGCTACCTCTGGCCACTGATGTATTCGCACCCTCATGACTTTTCTCTGTGACGGTATTAACTACCTGGGCACG
>Ga0209292_1000902_pt1 | contig 37696 bp, 26 predicted proteins | sample GOMGulsemesocosm_2_FD_184634 | JGI IMG/M metagenome (GOLD analysis project Ga0209292, IMG submission 184634) | Methane-oxidizing microbial communities from mesocosms in the Gulf of Mexico - GOM9C Gulf of Mexico (SPAdes) (version 2) | ecosystem: Environmental > Aquatic > Marine > Cold seeps...
GAAGTACATTGCCCCATTAAATAGCTATTTTCACGTAATTGTGGCCAGTATTCCTCTGTCGCAATTGCTGTGCCTAACATGACATCAGAATGGCCGACAATATACTTAGTCGCTGCTTGTATCGAAATATCAACACCATGGTCAAATGGTTGAAAGTTAACGCCTGCAGCCCATGTATTATCTAGCATTACTAAACAATTATGTTGATGAGCTACTTCAGCTATACCGGGAACATCTTGCACCTCCATAGTAATAGAGCCTGGAGATTCTAAGAAAATAACACGGGTATTTTCTTTTATCAGGGCTTCAATCCCCTTACCGATTGTTGGATCGTAATATGTTGTTTCAACACCAATATTCACTAATATTTTATCGCAAAAGTCTCGGGTCGGTTCATAGGCGGTATCAACCATTAAAATGTGATCGCCCGTTTTTACAAAGGAAAGAATTGCATTTGTTATAGCTGCTGTGCCCGAAGGATAAATTGCACAACCTGCCCCACCTTCTAAGTCAGTCATCGCATCAGCAAAAGCGAAGGACGTTGAAGTACCTCGACGACCATAAAACAGTACTTGGTTAGCACGATTAACAGTCGCGTGTTTCATTTCTTTAACAGAATTAAAAACGACTGTAGAAGCTCGCTCTACAGGAGGGTTAACAACACCGCGTGTCCATTTTGACTTTCGTCCTGCGTTTACAATTTTTGTATCGTTGATCATGGCATTTCATCCTTAGCATCAAAATTCATTTAGCCATCTATATAGCTAACTCAATAAAGTTACTTTATGATCTTTCCAGTAATGATGCACTCTTTATTTACAATAAATTAATCAGTCACCGTCTTAGGTAAAGAGGTTCATTTGCTCACTGGTTAATTGCTCAAAACTACTATCAACAAAAGGCAGAATGGCATCGGCAACCGTAGACAACTGCCGATCAATATAAAACTGGTAATCAAGTGGTGCGTTAACATAGCCTTTAGCTTGTGGCCCAGAAGTGGTGATGAAATATTCTATCCAGCCGCGGCGTTGGAATTTTAATGGCCGATTTTCTTTTTTGTTAACTTCATCAGCTAAACGAGCAGCTTTAACGTGAGGGGGGACATTTTTAACATAATGATCTAGCTGCCTGCGAATGCGTTTTCGATATACTAATAAATGGTCTAAGTGCCCCGCAGAAGTTTGCGCAACAATGCCACGTACATAATCTTCATAGGGTTCGTTATTAAAAATTTTTAGATACAGCTCGCGTTGAAATGTTTTTGCCAGCTCGGTCCAGTCGGTGCGAACACTCTCTAGCCCTTTAAAAATCAATTCTGACTTTCCTTTTTTTTCTACTATACCCGCGTAACGTTTTTTAGTTCCTATTTCTTGTCCGCGAATAGTTGGCATTAAAAATTGGCTAAAATGAGTTTCAAATTCGATTTCTAATTGGCTTTCTATGGCAAAGTCTTCTTTTAATGTTGTTTGCCACCTGAGATTAATTTTATCTTGTAATGCTTTACCTAATTCTTGACACTGATCAGGAGTCTTATTCTCACCAACATGGACAAAAATGGAATCTGTATCGCCATATATTACCTGAAAACCATCATTTGCTAACCATTGCGAAGTTGTCTTTAATAATTCATGGCTACGTTTGGTAATAGACCCGGATAAACGAGGATCAAAAAATCGACAACCTGTTGAGCCTAATACACCATAAAATGAATTCATAATAATTTTGATTGCTTGCGATAAGGCCGCATTTTTATCTTTTTTTGCTATGTCTCGCTCTAACCAAAGATCGTTAATAATCTCAGGTAAGAAATGTTTATCACGTGAAAAATAAGCGCCATCAAAGCCTTTAATACTTTGTTCTGGTGATTTTAAGCCTTCAATTAAGCCCATAGGGTCAATATTAAAACTTCTAATAATGGAGGGGTATAGGCTTTTAAAATCAAGTACTAATACATTTTTATATAGACCCGGTATCGAGTCCATTACGTAACCACCTGGAGAAACTAACCCTTGCAGGCCATCTCCCATATTTGGTGCAATATAACCACTTCGGTGAAGTTTAGGTAAATATAAGTTGGTGAATGCGGCAACAGAGCCACCAATGCGATCGATTGCTAAACCCGTTAATTTCGCACGTAAGCGGGTAAACTCAAGCAATAAAGTCTTTTCAAAAATAAGCGTAACTAAACGGCAATCTTCTAGGTTATAAACAGCCAGAGCTAATTTGTCATGATGAAAGTTATCACTGATTTCTTGAACCCTATTGTCAACATCATCTACTTTTTTTCCTTTACCTAAAAGTGCATTAGCAACAAAGTCGAGAGAAAAACTAGGAAAGCTGTATGTCGCATTTTTCAGTAAGTCTATGCCGTCAAGCACCACCCTTCCGCCAATATCAATAAATTTTTGTTCATTTTGGCTGCCGCCCGCAGAACGCGTCCGCCAACGGGGGCATTTATTATTACGGCCAATTTTAAAAGCGATACCATGAAGATCACAGCGTTTTTGTAACAGGTTAAAATCAAAATTAATTACGTTCCAACCAATAAAAATATCAGGATCGTGCTGTTTTATCCATTCTATTAATGTTGTTAAAAGCTGCTGTTCATTGTCAACCCAAACAATGTGTTGAGTAATTTCAGCTGCTTCTTTCGAGCTAAGTTTAGAGTTTGCTATTTTTGCTAAAGCTTTGTTTTGATCTCCGATCATTAAGACACAGTTAATCGGTTTTCCATCAGACATTTTATGAGACTGTAGGCCGATAGAGTAAAGCTCCCCTTCCATTGAACACTCTATATCAAGCGAGATCATGGTTAAAGCGATGTCACCAAGTACTTGAGACTGATGAGTCGCCCGGCACTTGTCACTGTGATAACTAGGGAAATGCTGTTCACCAGCTTGAATATTGGAATTAGGTTTAACTTGAATGGGAAACTCGGTTAAAAATTCAATGCCAGAAGTAATAAAACGTTCCATTAAAAAGCGTTCATCTGGTCTAAAATCATCTTCATAACACTTTATTTCATGCTGCTTTAGTACATCTCTAGCACGATAAAAGTCACGAATTGATGAAAAGTAAAAACCACTGACCACTTGTTGATTAAATGTTTTAAGTGCAAGCGGATTCACCTTCACTATTGGGGTTTTCTGTGCTGACAATATTAATTCCGCACGAGCTTGCTGACATTGCTCAACAAAAAATAAGGCCTGTTGCTTCTGTACAATTACATTTACCGCACCTTGCAAGGTTTTTACCCACAAAGAAAGCTCAATACCCTTTGGGGTATCATAGGCTTGGCGAGTTAATAAAAAGCCATAATTTAAGTTAGATGTTAATTTTTCAGCAGTTAGTGACATTAAATATTTTAATTCGTTGCGGATAACGATAAACTGTTAATATATACAGCAGTATATACTTATTCTATTTGAAGATACAGAGGTCAACTGGTCGATAAAAGGCTGGTTTCAAATAGATAGTTAAACTGAAATGAATAATAAATGGTCACCAGCATGCTAAGCGATAAAATCAAAGAAGCGATCCGTACATCGTACAAAACCATAGGTGAAAACCTCGAAAACTTTCACCCAAGAAAACAGCAAACCTTTTTGATTGCCGAAATAGCTAAAACATTAGCCGGTGAATATGAAAAAAATCGAAAAATTATTACCATAGAAGCAGGTACTGGCACCGGGAAATCATTGGCTTATTCATTAGGGGCCATTCCTTTAGCTGTATCTCGTCAAAAGAAGGTTTGTATTTCTACTGCAACTGTCGCCTTACAAGAGCAATTGGTTGACAAAGATCTACCGTTTTTAAAAAAACATGCAGGGCTAAATTTTAATTTCACTTTAGTAAAGGGTCGCCAGCGTTATGTTTGCCGGCAAAAATTAGCATTAGCGGTGAGCAATGATGATTCACCTCAAGCGGGGTTTACCTTTGCACAAAAACCTAATGCGATGGATATAAAGTTATTGCATCATTTACATAAAGCGCTAAATGATAACCAATGGCAAGGTGATCTAGACTCTTGGGCTGATCCTATCCCTCATCATTTATGGCAACAAATTCAATGTGATAAGCACAGTTGCTTAAAACATTTAGCTGAACACACACATTGTCCTTTTCATAAAGCCCGAGAAACCATGGAGTCAGCCGATGTATTAGTTATTAATCATAGCTTATTACTCGCTGATTTAGAGCTTGGTGGCGGTGTTATTTTGCCTTCACCGGAAGACACTTTTTATATTATTGACGAAGCTCATCACTTACCTAAGGTAACACGTGATCATTCTAGTGCTAACGTGCCCATTAAAGGTGCTATTGACTGGTTGAATAAGCTCAAAGAAACCGGCGATAAAATGGCGAAATTGATAAAATCTAACTCTGCAATTTCTCCTTCTTTGAAACTAGGTGACGATTGCCAAGATTTATTAATGGAAATGCAGAAAGTAGCCAGCTTCATTGAAAACAATCAATCGTTATATTTCAACGATAAATCTAAAGAAAATAGCCGTTTTTCTCGAGACGATGACGCTGCGCAATATCGTTTTGAAAACGGCATTGTCCCGCAAAATTTAAAAAATTGGGCAGAAGACTTAGCCGAGCTCAGTAAAAAGTGCTTGGCCCATTGTAACAAACTTTATAATCTGTTGATGGAGTCTGTAAAAGATGGTGATAGCCAAATGTTTCTCGCAGAGCCTCTGTTAGCTGAAGCAGGCTTTATGATCCAACGTTTAGAGAATTTCAATTCTCTTTGGAAAATGTACGCAAAAACTGACAGTGAAAAAGGCGCGCCAATGGCAAGATGGTTAGAGAAACTGACAGGAAAGCGAAGTGACTTTTTATTGTCGGCTTCTCCTATTGAAGTTGGCTTTACTTTAGAAGATATTCTTTGGTCGAAGTGTGAAGGTGCTGTGTTGTGTTCAGCAACCATTTTAGCACTAAATTCTTTTGAGCATTTTCGTCGTCAAGTGGGTTTGCAAACCAACGATGGCACACAATATCAAAAAGTAGACTCGCCCTTTGATTATCAAAATAATGCGCAGCTTGTCATCGCGAAAATGAAAAATGAGCCGAGTAGCCAGCAATTCACCGATGAGTTAATTTCTGAGTTACCCGCCTTAATTAAAAAAGAAAAAGCCTGTTTAGTGCTTTTTTCATCATACTGGCAAATGGAACAGGTTGCTAAAGCATTACGAGAGCAACATAAAATGGAAATTGAAGTGCAAGGTGAGCAATCACGTCAGCATATAATTGAGGCTCATAAAAAACGTTGTGATCAAGATAAAAGCAGTATAATTTTTGGTACACAAAGTTTTTCGGAAGGGTTAGATTTACCTGGAAAGTATTTAACAAACTTAATAATCACCAAATTACCTTTTTCAGTGCCAACATCACCGGTAGAAGAAGCGCAAGCTGAATATATCACAGCTAAAGGTGGTAATCCTTTCATGTCTATCTCAGTACCGGAAACGTCGAAAAAGCTTATTCAAGCAACCGGACGTTTACTGAGAAATGAGAAAGATACTGGAATTATTACGTTAATGGATAAACGTTTAGTAACGAAGCGTTATGGCCAGCAGTTGCTTGACTCTTTGCCTCCATACCCAATTACTACACAAGGATAGCTGATGACTAACCTGAGTAAAAACGGTCAAAGCGTAAAAAAAGGCCGAGATTCAAAAACATCAAACGCCACGAATCGCCGACTATCTAAAAATCGAACGCTTAAAGAAAGTAAGCCTCGTCTTGCTCCAGCAGATCGTACTTTACTGCTTTTTAATAAACCTTTTGACGTACTTTCACAATTTACCGATGACCAAAAACGTAAAACATTAAAGGACTTTATACAGGTAAAAGACGTTTATGCAGCCGGCCGCCTAGACCGTGATAGCGAAGGTTTGTTGTTATTAACCAACGACGGTAAATTGCAACATAAATTGGCAAACCCTAAAGAAAAAACTGAAAAAACCTATTGGGTGCAAGTTGAAGGTGCTCCGCAGAGTAGTGATTTACAAAAGCTTTGCACCGGTGTTGAATTGAAAGATGGGCCAACACTACCTGCGAAAGTGAAAGTGATGACTGAACCTGAACTTTGGCCTCGAGTCCCCCCTATACGTGAACGAGCAAGCATTCCAACGACATGGCTTAGTATTACTATTATCGAAGGACGAAACCGTCAAGTACGTAGAATGACTGCTGCAATTGGTTTTCCTACATTACGCCTTGTTCGCTATAGTATAGGAAAGTACAACATCAATGGCTTGAAAAATGGGCATTACAAACAACTAAAAGGCGAATAACATTATGTCGTTAACTGTTGATACCACAAAAAATGGCCATGGTGATGAACAATTTAAACCCAATGCCACTGTCGCTGCAGTTATTGTTCATAATAATAAATTCTTGCTCGTTGAAGAAATAGAAAACAATAACAGAGTATTTAACCAGCCTGCCGGCCACCTAGAGGCTAATGAAAATTTGATAGCCGCTATTAAACGAGAGGTACTTGAAGAGACAGGTTTAACATTAGACCCTGATTACCTCTGTGGTATTTATTATCATCATCGCCAAGATTTAGATCTTTTTTTTCTGCGTTTTTGTTTTGTTATCGAACTTGATAACTATTTACAAAGTAAACCAAATGATGACGAAATCATTGATACTCATTGGTTAACCTTAGAAGAAATAAAAGGAAAATCATCACAATTGCGAAGCACTATGGTTTTAGAATGCATTGAAGATTACTTAACAGTTCAACGTACCGGTAATAAAATCCCATTATCTTCACTAAAATCTAATCTTTAATCTATGCCGATAAATTTTCACATGATATAATTTTGCGCCATTTTCCTTAGATTTGTATTTTTAATGTCATCACAAGTTTCATCAAGCGCCGAAAAACAAAGCTCTGCGCCTATAACTAAAGCACCACACGACACCAAAGTAATTGTTGGTATGTCTGGCGGTGTAGACTCCTCTGTTTCTGCACATTTATTGATTGAACAAGGTTATCAAGTTGAAGGCTTGTTCATGAAAAATTGGGAAGAAGACGATACCGATGAATACTGCGCTGCGTCGCAAGACTTAGAAGATGCACAATTAGTTTGTGACAAACTAGGAATTAAACTTCATACCATAAATTTTGCGACCGAATATTGGGATAATGTGTTCGAATACTTTTTGGCTGAATACAAAGCCGGACGTACACCTAACCCCGATATTATGTGTAACAAAGAAATTAAATTCAAAGCCTTTTTAGAGTTTGCTTGCGAAGACTTAGGCGCAGATTACATTGCTACAGGTCATTATGTTCAACGGGAATTTATCGATGGACAATGGTCAATGTTACGCGGTTTAGACAGTAATAAAGATCAAAGTTACTTTTTATACACACTCAGCGATGTACAAGTTGGTCGTACTTTATTTCCCGTTGGTAATATCGAGAAACCTGAAGTACGTGCAATTGCAGAGCAAGCCGATTTGGTTACTCATAACAAAAAAGACAGTACTGGCATCTGTTTTATCGGTGAAAGAAAGTTTAAAGACTTTTTAGGCCAATATTTACCAGCACAACCTGGAAAAATAGAATCTTCCGAAGGTGAAGTGATTGGTGAACACGACGGTTTGATGTATCACACCTTAGGTCAGCGTAAAGGCCTTCGTATAGGTGGTTTAGCCAATGCAGGCGAAGAGCCTTGGTATGTGGTAGAAAAAGACTTATTACGTAATGTATTAATTGTCGGTCAGGGACATAATCACCCTCGCCTATTTTCTAAAGGCTTGATAGGCAATCAATTACATTTAGTTAATCGTAAACCACTTGATGGCCCAATAAAATGTACCGTTAAAACTCGTTATCGACAAGAAGATGTACCTTGCCATCTATCACCTATGAGTGATGGTGAATATTTAGTAATGTTTGACGAAGCTCAAAGTTCAGTAACACCAGGGCAATCCGTTGTTTTCTATCAAGACAATATTTGTTTAGGTGGCGGTATCATCAATAGTCTTATTCGTTAAGTAATTGTTTTAATATTTAAGTAGTAATAAATAAGCAGTAAAAAATTATGAACAGCATAAATGAACAAACCTTAACACTGGCGGCGATTTGCCAAGTTGCTTACTGGGTACAAAAAATATCACGAAATGGCCAAGCAGACGAAGTAGAGCTCACTTTGTTACTTAATAGTGTCATGAATACTTCTCCTGAAAATACCATGGCGGTATATGGTGGAGAAGTTAGCCATTTAAAAACAGGGTTAACTACGTTAGTTAATCACTTGGGCAATAAGTCGACAACAAAAGACCCTGAAATTACCCGTTATGTGGTGAGTTTATTAGGCTTAGAGCGTCGTTTAAACAAGCATAGTGAAAAGATGAATGCACTCGGTGAGCGTATTATGCAAAGTCAACGTCAGTTAGCACATTACGATATTACCAGTGAAACCTTAATCTCTAGTTTAGCGTCGATTTACAGTGATTTAATTAGCCCGTTAGGAACTCCTATTCAAGTTGCAGGAGATCCAACAATATTAAAACAAACCGTTAACCAACATAAAATACGTGCGCTATTATTAGCAGGTATTCGCTCAAGTGTATTATGGCGACAAGTCGGCGGAAAACGTCGCAATATTTTATTTTCACGTTCAAAAATAGTTGAATGTGCAGAGCAGTTGCTCCGAACTTGTTAAAAAATTCGAAAAATTAGTTTTTAACCTTACTTTAAACATTAGGAATACCCTATGGAACTTTCAGCATTAAGTGCAATATCCCCAGTAGATGGTAGATACGGCAGCAAAGTTAAGTCATTACGCCCAATTTTCAGCGAATTTGGTCTGATAAAATACCGTGTTACCGTTGAAGTACGTTGGTTACAAAAACTTGCAGCAACAGCTGAAATTGCTGAAGTACCAGCTTTTAGTTCAGATGCAACTGCCGCTTTAAATGCCATTGTTGATAACTTTAGTGAAGAAGATGCTTTACGCATTAAAAAAATTGAAGCGACGACTAATCACGATGTAAAAGCTGTTGAATACTTCTTAAAAGAAAAGATTGCTGATAACGCTGAGTTAAACGCGGTAACTGAATTTATTCATTTTGCTTGTACTTCAGAAGATATCAATAACCTTTCACACGGTTTAATGTTGAACGACTGTCGTGAAAGTGTGCTACTTCCAGAGATGGACAAAATTTTAGCAGCAATTAAAGCATTAGCTGTTGAGTACAAAACTATTCCAATGATGTGTCGTACTCATGGCCAACCAGCATCACCTAGTACCCTTGGTAAAGAAATGGCGAACGTTTACATTCGCTTAAAACGTCAACGTCAACAAATTGCTAACGTTGAGATGTTAGGTAAAATTAACGGTGCTGTAGGTAACTACAACGCACACTTAAGTGCTTATCCTGAAGTTAATTGGCACGAATTTGCTAATGAATTTGTAACTTCATTAGATTTATCATTTAACCCGTTTACCACCCAAATTGAACCACATGACTACATTGCAGAGTTATTTGACGCTGTAGCTCGTTTCAACACCATTTTAATCGATTTTGATCGTGATATTTGGGGTTACATCGCTATGGGTCACTTTAAGCAGAAGACCATTGCAGGCGAAATTGGTTCATCAACAATGCCACACAAAGTTAACCCTATTGATTTTGAAAACTCAGAAGGTAACTTAGGTATTGCTAATGCATTATTTACACATCTAGCACAAAAATTACCAATTTCTCGTTGGCAACGTGACTTAACTGACTCTACTGTTTTACGTAACTTAGGTGTTGGTTTTGCTCATACAATGATAGCTTATGGCGCTACTTTAAAAGGTATTAGTAAGTTGCAAGTAAACGAAGAAAATCTAGCTGCTGAATTAGACAGCAACTGGGAAGTTTTAGCAGAACCAATTCAAACAGTTATGCGTCGTTTCGGTATCGAAAAGCCTTACGAGAAACTAAAAGAATTAACACGTGGTAAACGTGTAAATGGTGACTCTATGCGTGAATTCATTATGACTCTTGAACTACCTGATGCTGCTAAAGCACAGTTATGTGAAATGACACCAGCGAGCTATATTGGCCGTGCAGTAGAATTTATTAATGAATTAGACTAGTTTTTAATAACTTAAAACGTAAAAGGGGATCCAACTTGGCTCCCCTTTTCTATATCCGCTTACTTTACACGAATAGATGGTTCACCACTTATGATACAAATTCAATGGGGCGAACTTACGCCTGAGCAATTTTTAAAAGAATATTGGCAAAAAAAACCTTTATTGATCAAAGGAGCTTTTAAAGATTTTACTGATCCCATCGACGCTAATGAACTTGCTGGTCTAGCGATGGAAAGCGAAATAGAGTCGAGAATAATAGCTAAGCAGAACAATCAATGGCAAGTACAGCAAGGACCATTTGAATCATTCGAAAAATTTGGTGAATCAAATTGGACGCTATTGGTGCAAGCGGTCAACAATTGGTCTCGTGATACCCAAGCCCTTCTTACTGCAGTTGATTTTATTCCTAAGTGGCGTATTGATGATGTAATGGTAAGTTTTTCAACACCAAACGGTGGCGTTGGCGCTCATCTAGATCAATATGATGTTTTTATTATTCAAGGCGAAGGTAAGCGTCGCTGGCAGGTAGGTGCTCCAGATAGTTCGCTAGAGCAGTTATTACCACACCCAGATCTAAAACAAGTTTCAGGTTTCTTACCCGTTATAGATGAAATAACCGAAGCTGGTGATTTACTTTATATTCCGCCTAATCACCCACACAACGGTGTTTCAATTGAGAATTCCATCAATTTTTCTATTGGTTTTCAAGCCCCCAATACTCAGGAATTATGGTCAAGTTTTGCAGATAAACTGATTGATGAAGATTTAGGAGAAAAGCGCTTTCCTGATCATGAAAGATCCTTAACAACAAAGCCACATATACTAGAGCAGGCAGATATTTCGAAACTTAAATCTTTTATGCAAGAGCAGTTAGCAAAAGACAGTTTATTCTCTCCCTTTATTGGTAAATACCTCACCCAAAATCACCATGCTTTAGAGATATTAATACCTGTATCGCCAATTACTGGCGAACAACTTGAAGATATATTGTCCGAACCAGAAAATACTTTGGTGCCTGTCTCTGGAATTAAAAGCTTAATTATTGAAAGTCAGCCGCAAGAGGCCAGTTTTTTATATATAAATGGCGAAAGTTTTTTAATAGATAAAGAAACAATAGAATTAGCCACTTACTTAACAAAGCCAGACACTTTGACAACTAAAGATGTAAAAAGTTTAATGACTTGTTTGAAAAACAAACAATTGTTAACTAATGTTCTAAATATGGGCTTTTGGTATGTAGAATAGAAATTCGTGGAAGTGGATAATGTCGTTTAGTGTCAGTAGAGTTAAATGGGAGCAAGCATCGTTCTTATTAAGAGATGTGCGTGAAAAGGTTTTTATTTGTGAATGGCGGATTCCGAGAAAAATAGAATTCGACCGAAAAGATCACTACGCCTTTCATGTACTCGTCTGTGACGATATTACTCAAGAGCCTGTTGCTACTGGACGAATATTATCCACTGGTGAGATATCTCGTATTGCGGTGTTAATGTCTTTTAGAAAAAGAAACGTTGATCGTGAGGTTATGAAGGGATTACTTGCCATAGCAAAAGACCTTAAACTTGATGAAGTTTTCATGTACAGCCCACTTGATGATGTTGAATACTTTAGGAGTTTTAATTTTATCAGCGCTGGCGCCGTATTTATGGAAGCAGGTATGCCTAGGCAGCGAATGGTTTGCTCTGTTGAAAATATCAGTAATTCCACCAATTTTGCTTTTAATCACTAAACGCTCAACAAAATGATTAGCCAATAATAAACTTTCAAACGATTCTTTATTGGCTTACTCATAAATCCTGTGTTTTATTCCTTACATTTAGCTGTATAACATATTCGTAATATTTTGTTCTCACAACTAGCTTAGCGTTAGGCTAAGTGGTATTGTGCGGTCCGAAACAATACAACTGTTATTACAAAAGTAGAAAGACAAATAATTAGAAGCTTTTTACCCGGAGATTATAAAGTGGCAATTTTTGATTTAGTAGATTTCGACAACCATGAACAAGTCGTTTATTGCAGCGACGATGAAACAGGCTTAAAAGCGATCATTGCAGTACATAGTACAGCTCTTGGACCGGCAGCAGGCGGTTGTCGGTTTTGGGATTACGCAAATGATGAAGCGGCATTAATAGATGTGTTACGTTTATCTAAAGGCATGACATACAAGAATGCTATGGCCGGTTTAAAACTTGGCGGTGGTAAAGGCGTTATAATAGGCAACCCTAAAAAATTAAAATCTGATGATTTTTTTAAAGCATTTGGCAAAGCTGTCAATAATCTAGGCGGACGCTATTACACAGCTGAAGACGTTAATATCACTACTGGTGATATGGCAGTTGTTAACCAAGTAACTGACTTTGTTTCAGGTCTTGAAGGCAAAAGTGGCAACCCAGGCCCATTTACTGCACTCGGCACTTTTTTAGGTATAAAAGCAGCGGTTAAGTTCAAGTTAGGTACTGACGATTTAAACGGCATAAAAGTCGCTGTTCAAGGGTTAGGTAGTGTTGGTTATTCGTTATGTGAAAAATTACACGCCGCAGGTGCAGAGCTAACTGTTACAGATATCAATCAACAAATATTAGATAAAGCCGCTACCGAGCTAAATGCTAAGGTAGTAACTCTTGATGAGATATATTCACAAGACGTAGATGTATATGCTCCTTGTGCGTTAGGTGCATCAATTAATGATGAAAGTATTGCTCAAATGAAAGCGGTAATTATTGCAGGTTGTGCTAATAATCAATTAGAAGAAGCACGTCATGATCAAGTATTACTAGAGAAAGGTATTTTATATGCACCTGACTACGTAATTAACGCCGGTGGTATTATTAATGTAGCTTTAGAAATTTACCCTGAAGCATACTGCGCCGATAAAGCGACTGGTTTAGTTGAAAATATCTATCATACGCTCATGAGTGTCTTTGAAGCAGCAAAAGATAAAAACCTACCTACAGGCCAAGTTTCAGATGAAATGGCAAGAACAATAATCGCAAACGGCGGGAAATAAGCTTTTATAGCAATTAAAACTAGCTCAGAAAAAAAGCCGCAATAACTTGCGGCTTTTTTATGTTCTCAATATTGTAGGAGCATTGAAACTCCTACAATATTCAGGATTTTACTGACTAATTTACTGGTAGTGTTGGCACTAAAATTCCTGCCATTTCTAACATTACTCTAACTACTTGGCAGCTATAACCAAACTCGTTGTCATACCATACATAAAGTACTGCACGGTCGCCATCAACGATTGTAGCTTGTGAATCAACAACACCAGCATAACGCGATCCAACTAAATCAGTAGAAACGATTTCAGTTGACGCAGTGTAATCTACTTGGTTTTGCAGTGGAGAGTTCAATGATATATTACGTAAGTAATCATTAAGTGCTTCTTTATCAGTCGCGTTTTTCAAATTCAAATTCATGATAGCCATAGAAACATTAGGCGTAGGAACTCGAATTGCGTTACCTGTTAATAAACCTTTCAGTTCAGGTAAAGCTTTAGAAACAGCTTTTGCTGCGCCAGTAGTACTGATAACCATATTTAATGGTGCACTACGACCGCGACGAGGCGCTGGATGATAGTTATCAATTAAGTTCTGATCATTTGTATAAGAATGAACGGTTTCAACATGGCCGTTCTTAATACCAAACTCATCGTTAATCGCTTTTAATACTGGAGTAATAGCATTAGTAGTACAACTAGCAGCAGAAACTATTTTGTCATCCGCTAAAATCATATCTTGGTTTACGCCATAAACGATATTTTTAATCTCACCTTTAGCTGGAGCCGTTAATAATACTTTAGCAACGCCTTTAGATTGTAAGTGTTGACCTAAGCCGTCTTCATCGCTCCATACACCCGTGTTATCAACAACGAGAGCATCATTAATACCATATTGAGTGTAGTCAATATCGCTAGGGCTTTTTGCATAAATTACTTGGATAAATGCGCCGTTAGCTTTGATTACATTGTTCTCTTCATCTATGGTGATGCTACCATTGAAAGAACCATGCACTGAATCACGACGTAATAAACTAGCACGTTTAGCTAAGTCGCCTTTGCCACTTGGGCGAATAACGATAGCTCGCAAGTTTAATGTAGAACTTGGACCAGCACGCTCTATTAATAAACGCGCTAATAAACGACCAATACGACCAAAACCATAAAGTACAACATCTTTAGGTTTTTGTATGTCTGAGTTTTTATTAATAGTGACTAATTCTTTTTCTAAAAACTGTTCAATAGATACACCATTGGCTTCACCTTTAAACAAGTAACGGTAAGCTAATTTACCTACATCGATACGTGCTGGGGCTAAATCCATTTTGTTTAAAGCATCAATAAAAGGAAAACTTTCACGTAAACGTAACTTGCTATCTTCATGTAAAGCAACAGATTTGTGTGCTTTAATAATATCAATTGCAGAAGCATTAACTAATGGACGACCATAGATAGATACTTCAAGACCTTTATTTCTGAAAAGTTGTCCTATAATAGGTTGCATATTTTCAGCAAATGTTTGGCGTTCTTGCCAGCTAGCTTGGTATTGTTCCTCAAGATGAGAAGTCATTGCGTAAACCTTTTTATTTCAGTCAATTGAACGATGGGTTATTATTAATCTCAGCTATAATCTTAGCAGTAAAAGTAATAATAATTAAATGCGGCGCTATTGTAATCGAACATGAAAACTTTCGCCACTAATTACAAAACTTTTTCCTTTAAACAATGGAACAAAAAATGAAGTTAATAACGGTATTTTTAACATCGATTTTTTTATTATCAGGGTGTGATAACAGACCTAATTTTGCAGAATTATGCGAAAGTAATAGTGAAATTTGTAATGAATTTGAAAAGGACTCTTGGTGTAAACGTGAGCGAATAAAGGTTGGTTTTGCCAACTTAGATCAAAAATTGTCTGCATCTGGTGTGCATCAGTTTACTCAATTAGTTGCTTATGAAAAATATGAAGAATGTATGGTTCACGCGTCAAAAATTGAACACATAAAATTAAAACAAAAAAAAACTATGCGAGTAAATAACGCTATAAAAGCGAGAAACCGTATTATTGAAATTTCAAAAGCTACAGAGAAATCTGAGCACCCTCACCTGCTTTATTACCATTGGTCACGCTATATAAATGAGGAATCTTTAGCTAAATTTTTAGCACAAGAAGGTACTGATGCGCTAGAGAATCCATTATCTCAATATAACTTAGCCACTTATTATACGAAGATAGATCCTAAAAAAACACTAAGTTTACTTTACCGCTCGTTAGAGCTTTATAAGGAAGATGAAGATATAAACCCTGAGATTTTTCAATCGATATCAACCATATTTGTCGAAAAACAAAGTGCTAAACAAGTTTATATTTGGTTGAGAGTTCTTCGTTTATATTCCCCCGAAAATGAAGAAGTTACGGAGAAATCCTTAAATGATTATTTGAAGGGTTATAACTTAAATAAGAAATTACTCGACAAGGTCGCAGAATCTACATTAGAGAAAATTGAAGCTGGAACTTTCAAGTCGCCTAGAGTCTAGTCCTATAAATCATACGCTAAAGAATTATAGTGCCGAGAAGTGTAAACTAAGGGAGTTTACACAATAACGCTTTCCGGTAGGTTTAGGGCCGTCATCAAAAACATGCCCTAGATGCGATTCACAATGTAAACAAGTTATTTCAGTGCGTTTCATGCCGTGAGTATTATCTTCAATATAGCCGACATTAGCGCTAATTGACTCATAAAAACTTGGCCAACCACATCCTGATTGAAATTTAGCTTTTGATGAAAAAAGTGGTATTTCACAGCAGGCACAATGATAAGCACCTTCTAACCAATGATCATTATATTCACCACTAAACGGCTGTTCAGTAGCAGCTAAACGACATACTTGGTATGCCGCGGCTGATAATTTATCTTTATAAGGATCATTGGACATAAGTTTCCCCTACTTTTAGTGACCTAATTCGATCATTTCACGTTCTTTATTTGACCACTCAACATGAAACTTCTTACCCGCTTCTTGATCTAAGCGCTCAAACGTATGTGCACCGAAAAAATCTCGCTGCCCTTGCAATAAATTAGCAGGTAAAACAGCGGTGCGCATTGCATCGTAATAAGTTAATGACGAGCTTAATGCACTTGTTGGTATTCCCATAAGAGCGGTTTCTGCAATAGTTTTTCGCCAATTTAATTGATGATCATTTAATTGCTTAGCAAAGAATTCATCCAACATTAAATTTTCTAAATTGGCATTTCGCTCAAAAGCTTCAGTAATAGACTGTAAGAATGCAGCTCGAATGATGCAACCTGCTCGCCAAATTTTCGCAATGCTAGCAAAATCTAGAGACCAACAATGTTCTTTTTCAGCTTGTTTCATTAATTGAAACCCTTGCGCGTATGCACAAATTTTAGAGCAGTATAACGCGTCATGTAAACGATTAATAAACTCCGTTTTTTCTTGCGGACTTAACTCTGGAATTTCAGGACCATTCAACAAACTTTCGCTCTGAACACGCAATTCTTTAAATGAAGATATTGAACGTGCATAAACAGCTTGAGCAATAGTCGGTGCAGGCGTACCTAATTCTAAACTGCTCATTGCTGTCCATAATCCGGTACCCTTTTGACCGGCTTTATCAAGAATGAGATCAACAAGTGGAATGTTATCTTCAGTCACTTTATGACGAAGTACTTCAACAGAGATTTCCATTAAATAACTGTCTAATGGGCCATGATTCCACTGTTCAAAAATATCAGCTATTTCGTCAGTTGTTAAATTTAACCCCGCACGTAGAGTATGATATGCCTCACAAATAATTTGCATATCAGCATATTCGATGCCGTTATGTACCATTTTTACATAATGGCCAGCACCGGCAGGTCCAATATAAGCCGCACAAGGTTCGCCATTTTCAATAATATCACCGGGTTTTTTGCGCTCTAATGGCTTACCTGTTTTTGGATCGACTTTCGCTGAGATAGCTTCCCATATAGGTTTAATGCGAGCCCAAGCATAGGCGGTTCCACTTGGCATTAAAGCAGGTCCAAAGCGAGCCCCTACCTCACCACCAGATACAGCAGAAGAAAATAGTATAAAATTATTTTTATATTTTTTCTCACGAGCAACAGTATCAACCCAAAGACTATTACCGGTATCGATAATAATATCGTCAGGTTGAATGCCAGCGCCAATTAAGCTTTCAGAAACTTGATCTACAGGAGCGCCTGCAGGCACAGAAAGCACAATAAGATGAGGCGTTTTTAAACGCGATAATAATTCGGTGTATGAAGAGCAACCATAAACACGTTGTTTATTTTCACCATTTTCTAATTTATCTTGAGCCATAACACCATTAATTTTTTCATTATCTAAATCAAATGCTGCAATGCTATAACCATTATCTGCAAGGTTTAGTACCAAGTTTTTACCCATTACACCTAGGCCGATAAAGCCGATGTCACACAAATTATCATCTTGTGTCATATTAGAAAATCCATAAAAAAAATGCGAAAAATAATGGCGCATATATTATCACGAACAAAACTAACCTCCTAGCGCTATACACTTATAATTAACAATTTAAATCCGTAATAAAACGCCTTTTCAGAGAAGTAAACCGTAGATACTGAAAGTTTTGCTTGTAAAATTCTCAAAATGGTGTAATTTTACTACATTATCGTTATTTAGGGTTTTATCATGACTATTAAAGTTGGCATCAACGGATTTGGCCGCATCGGCCGTTTTGTATTTAGAGCAGCAGCGCAAAGAACTGACATTGAAATTGTAGGTATTAATGACCTAATCGACATTGATTACATGGCATATATGCTCAAATATGATTCTACACATGGTCGATTCCAAGGGACTGTAGAAGTTGAAGGCGGCCAATTAATCGTAAACGGTAAAAGCATTCGTGTTTCTGCTGTGCGTAATCCTGAAGAGTTGAAGTGGGATGAAATCGATGTTGATGTTGTTGTTGAGTCAACAGGATTATTCTTAACAGACGAATCTGCTCGTAAACATCTTACTGCCGGTGCTAAGAAAGTTGTGCTTTCGGCTCCTTCTAAAGACGACACCCCTATGTTTGTTTGTGGTGTAAATATTGATGAGTATGCGGGACAAGATATCGTTTCCAATGCTTCTTGTACTACCAATTGTTTAGCTCCTATTGCCAAAGTATTAAATGACAAATGGGGAATTGAAAGCGGATTAATGACAACTGTTCATGCAACAACAGCAACACAAAAAGCAGTTGATAGCCCTTCAGCTAAAGATTGGCGTGGTGGTCGCGGAGCTGGACAAAACATAATCCCTTCATCTACAGGCGCAGCAAAAGCTGTAGGTAAAGTTATACCTGAATTAAACGGCAAACTAACCGGTATGGCATTTCGTGTACCAACACCGAACGTTTCAGTTGTTGATTTAACGGTTAACCTTAAAAATAGTGCAACTTACCAAGAAATTTGTGATGCGATGAAATCGGCAGCTTATGGCGATTTAGAAGGTATTTTAGGTTATACCGAAGATAGTGTTGTTTCTAACGACTTTATTGGCGAAACCTGTACTTCTGTTTTTGATGCTGATGCAGGTATTGCATTAACTGATAAATTTGTGAAAATAGTTTCTTGGTATGACAATGAAATTGGTTATTCAAACAAGGTTCTTGATTTAGTTGCTTACATTAGTGAATACCAAAACTAAATTTCCCAGTTGTAAATAATTCAAAATAAAACCAAATGTATAATGCATTTGGTTTTTTTGTTCAAATTATTGCTTATTATATTTGTCTAATAACTTCTCCACAGACAACACTTCTTTTACTGCCTATTCCCTAAGCTATGATTCCAATACGGTTTCTTTTGTCCTTTTTTCGTTACTATTAATTATAAGTCTTGTATATCAGCCATCAATTTAATGGTTTAACATTTATATCGTATGAAAGTTTTTAGGTAAGTAATACTAGAATTTAGGTGTTGGTACTTGTATTGCAGTCTTATTTACGTTGATATTTTGGAGGTGAAGTTAAAGTTTTGCTAAGTTTAGGTTATTTAATAAGAGCACCTTTGAATAATAAATAACAATCGAATGAATGTTATTATTATTCAAAGGTAAATAGCATTAAGAATTCACATGCGCTAAAGCTTGCTTGGCTAATTCCGTTATTTTAGACCAATCTTTGTTTTTAACGATTTCATCTGTAACTAACCAAGAACCACCACAACAAGAAACATTAGATAAAGCCAAATAATTACTAACATTGCTTAAATTGATGCCACCTGTTGGGCAAAAACGGATGTCTGGAAATGGACCGCCAATTGACTGAATTGCTTTTACTCCACCAGAAGCTTCAGCAGGGAAAAATTTCAAATGATCGTAACCATAATCGATGCCGTCCATCATCTCTGAAATTGATGATATACCCGGAATAAGAGCTATATTCCCTTCATTACCTGCTTGTAATAAGTCTTTAGTTAAACCAGGACTTATTGCGAACTTAGCACCAGCATCTTCGCAACGCTGAAGCATTTCACGATTAGTTACAGTGCCAGCACCAATACATGCTTCTGGCAGCTCTTTAGCGATAATGTTAATTACATCAAGCGCTGCAGGCGTGCGTAAAGTCACTTCTAATACTTTTATTCCCGCAGCAAGCAGTGCTTTGGCAATTGGTAGAGCATCTTCAACATTTTTTATTACAAGTACAGGAACTATTGGTCCCATAGCGAAAATTTCTGCTGGCGATAATTGCCATTGTTTAGTTGAGCTCATTATTTATACTTGTCCTTTCGTTGAAGATAATTGTTGACGAATATAGGCTGATGCCCCTATCAAACCGGGTTGAGCCTCGGTGATCACATACGTCGGAATATTTTTTATAAAGCTTGATAATCGCCCTTTTGCATCAAATCGTTGTCTAAAGTCGCTGTTTTGTAGAAAACTTACAAAACGAGGAACGATGCCTCCAGCGATATAAACACCACCAAAACTAGCTAAAGTTAACGCTAAATTTCCGGCAAAGCTGCCTAGAGTATTGCAAAATTGAGTTAACGCTTTCTCACATAGTGGGCATGACCCTTCTATGGCTTTTGCCGAAATTTGTTCGGCAGATAAGGTCTTTATAGGATGATTACCGATAGATAAAAGTGCTTGATAAATTTGCTCTAAGCCTTTGCCACAAAGTAATTGTTCATATGAAATTCTATGTTGCTTGCTTTCGAGTAAATAGCTTAATATTTTAATTTCATTAGCATCAATAGGAGCGAAGTCTACATGCCCGCCTTCACCACCTAAGCAACACCAACCATCAGTAATTGGAACTAAATTAGCGACACCTAAACCAGTTCCTGGCCCACAAATAGAAATAGGTTTACCTGCAATAGCTACGCCTTCACCTATTTGTATTTTTTGTGCGTCCGTTAACAAAGGAACTGCATGAGCAATAGCAGTATAATCATTAATTAAGAATAACTGTTCAATATTAAGATCGTGTTTTAAACCAGACTGCGAAAATGTCCATGGCAAATTAGTCATGGTTATTTGATCTGTTTCTACAGGACAAGCAATTGCTAAACAAGCATTGAGAGTTTTACCTTCATATTCGTGCCTATCAAGATAAACACGTATAACATCGGCTAAGCTATTATAATCACTACACTGATAAGTTCTAATATCATCAGTGGCCCCATCGTTATTAACAAGACCAAGTCTAATATTAGTGCCACCAATGTCAGCAACTAAATTAATACTTGTTTCATTCATGAGACGTTACCATCAACGTTAAGTTCATCAAATAATGAACAAGCACCTGTTTCAGCTGTGCTTAAATTACGTCGCATAAAACCAAAAAGCTCACGTCCCATACCTTGGTGATGTCCGTTGACTTGGAAAATAGCATTATCACGTTTCGCAAGTACGGCCTCATCAACCAATAACGTTAACTCACCACTTTCACCGTCGACTAAAATCATATCACCTGTTTGTACTTTAGCGATCAAACCGCCATCTAAAGCTTCTGGACATAAATGAATAGCCGCTGGTACTTTACCTGAAGCTCCAGACATTCGGCCATCAGTTACCATCGCAACTTTAAAGCCCTTGTCTTGTAACACGCCTAGTGGTGGAGTTAATTTATGTAGTTCAGGCATACCGCGCGCCTTAGGTCCTTGAAACCTTACGACAGCAACAAAATCTTTTTCTAACTCTCCAGCCTTAAACGCAGCTTCTAGTTCATGCTGATCTTCAAAAACAACTGCTGGAGCTTTAATGACGAAGCTGCCATCACGAAGTGATGAAGTTTTCAATACTGATACACCTAAGTTGCCCTTAAGTACACGTAAACCACCGTCACCTTTAAAAGGGTCAGCTACAGTAGCAACCACTTCTTTATCACCTGACTCTGTTGCTCCATCTATCCAAACTAATTTGCCATTTTGCATAACTGGTTGCTGGGTGTAACGTGATAAACCACGGCCACAAATTGTTTCTACATCTTCATGTACTAAACCGCCTGCAATTAACTCTTTAAAGAGCAATGCCATACCGCCGGCTTCTTGGAATTGGTTTATATCTGCATGACCATTCGGGTAGATACGGGTAATAAGAGGAACCGCTGCAGATAAGTCATTAAAATCTTGGAAATTAATGATAATTCCAGCAGCACGCGCAAAAGCGATGATATGCATAGTTAAGTTAGTTGAACCACCAGTCGCGAGTAAAGCGACAATGGCATTAACAACTGACTTTTCATTAATCATTTTACCCACTGGCATATAATTACCAGACTGTTGAGTTAAGCGTGTAACTTGACGGGCTGCCGCTTTAGTTAACTCTTCACGTAATTGGGTATTAGGTGCGACGAATGATGCCCCTGGTAAGTGTAACCCCATAACCTCAACCACTAATTGGTTTGAGTTTGCTGTTCCAAAGAAGGTACACGTTCCAGCGCTATGATATGAAGCTGATTCAGCTTCTAATAATTTGTCTTCGCCGATTTCACCTTTAGCATGCTGTTGGCGAACACGCGCTTTTTCTTTATTCGGTAAGCCAGATGGCATAGGCCCTGCTGGAACAAATACTGTTGGCAAATGACCAAAAGTCATACTTGAAATAAGTAAACCAGGTACTATCTTATCACAAATGCCTAACATTAATGCACCGTCAAACATGTTATGTGATAAGCCTACAGCGGCAGACATAGCTATAACATCTCGGCTCATTAGGCTTAAGTCCATGCCCGGTTGACCTTGAGTCACGCCATCACACATTGCAGGAACACCTGCGGCAAATTGTGCAACACCGCCGGCTTCTTTTACCGCAGACTTGATAATTTCAGGATATGTTTCGTAAGGCTGATGTGCAGACAACATATCATTATAAGCTGAAACAATTGCTACATCAGAATGACTAATACCAGTTAATGTCTGCTTATCTTCTTTCCCACAAGCTGCAAAACCATGAGCTAAATTACCACAAGACAAACTTGCACGATGCACTGTTTGCGAACTCTCTGCATCAATTTTTGCTAAATATTTAGCACGGGTATTTTTACTGCGCTTAATAATTTTTTCAGTTATAGCTAAAATTTGTTTATTCATTTCAATAGTCATATATTACTCCGCCCAATACACTTGAGTATTGGTATCTGGGTTTTGCAAAAATGCTCTAATAGGCATTTCTTGTTGATTGTCGCCTGCTAATGCTTTTTCTAAAACGACTTTTTTACTGTCGCCGCAAACATGTAAAATGATATTTTTACTTTTTACTAAATGTGCATAAGTAAACGTTATACGCTCGTGTGGTGCAGTTTGTGGCACAACTTTCATTAAGACGTCGTTGTTATCAATTGCAAGTGCCGTTAATATTTGTTCACTACAAGGAAATAAAGAAGCCGTATGGCCATCTTCACCCATGCCTAAAATAACAACATCTAACGGCAATAAAGTATTTTTAGCATCAATATTTAATGAGTTTATTGTCGCTTGGTTAAATTCGTTTTCTTTTCTTAAATGAAAGAAGTTTGCTGAAGAAGCCTTATTTTTTAATAAGTTTTCATGTACCAAACGGGTATTGCTGTCCTTTGAATCGAATTCAACCCATCGTTCATCAGCTAAAGTGATTGTAACCTTTTGCCAATCGATATCTTTATTAGATAGCGCAGTAAAAAAACCTTTAGGTGTTGAACCGCCAGAAACGGCAATACTTGCACTACCCTTTTGTGTAATAGCTTCTGACAATAAATCAGCAACTTTAATTGCTAAGACATTGTCTAAATCTGCTCGTTGAGCAAAATCATTTAATTGGTACATCATATTTCCTTTTGATAAAAATCGTCGGTTTATTCAACCCACTGACGATCATCACGGGCGATCAAAGAAAGTGAAGCGACTGGGCCCCAAGTTCCTGCCGGATATGCTTTAGGTGCTTCATTACTTTCTTGCCATGCTTCGATGATGCTGTCAGCCCATGTCCATGCAGCTTCAACTTCATCACGACTAACAAATAAAGATTGGTTGCCATTTACTACTTCGAGCATTAGACGTTCATAAGCATCAACAACACGTTGATTTTCATATGTTTCAGAAAAACTCAAATCAAGTTTATTTTCTTGGATATGCATTTGTGATGCGATACCAGGAATTTTGTTCATCATTTGCAATTCAACACCTTCATCAGGCTGCAAACGAATTGTTAATTTATTAGCAGGTAAATCCACATGACTATCTTTAAAAATATTGTGAGCTTGTTTCTTAAATTGAATGACTATTTCACTATGTTTAGCAGGCATGCGCTTACCAGTGCGTAAATAGAAAGGTACGCCAGCCCATCGCCAGTTATCTATTTCAGCTTTAATAGCCACAAATGTTTCGGTATTACTTTTTTGGTTAGCGCCTTCCTCATTTAGATATCCAGGAACAGGCAACCCGTTTAGATAACCGTCCGCATATTGACCTCGAACCGTTTTTTCTTTCACATTCATACGATTAATTGGCACAAGTGCTTTAACTGCTTTTAATTTTTCAGCGCGAACACTATCAGCACTCAGGTCTGCTGGTGGCTCCATTGCTAATAAAGACAATATTTGTAATAGGTGATTTTGAATCATGTCACGCATTTGACCTGCATCATCATAGAACCCCCACCGCCCTTCAATACCGACGCTTTCCGCAACGGTGATCTGAACATGATCAATGCTATTTCGATCCCAGTTATTCGTAAATAATGAATTGGCAAAACGTAGAACTAATAAATTTAATACTGTTTCTTTACCTAAATAATGATCAATGCGGTAAATTTGATTTTCTTTAAAATAACGAGAAACTTGATCGTTTATTACTTTAGAAGAAGCTAAACAATTTCCTATTGGTTTTTCCATCACCACGCGATCAGCATCTGTAATAAGTTTGGCAGCGTGCAAACCGTCAGTAATGTCGCCATAAATAGATGGTGGCGTAGAGAAATAATATATACGCGTTTTATGACCACCTTTAAGTGTTTGAGCTAGATGAGTGTATGAAGCAGTATCTTTAAAATCTAATACTTGATAAACCAAACGTGCCGTAAACCGTGCGAGCACATCCTTGTCTAATCCTTCTTTAACAAACTCAGTAAGATTTTCGACCACAAAAGCAGTGAACTCTTCAACAGTATGCTCTTGACGCGCCACACCTAAAATTCGGCTTTTTGCATTTAATAAATTAGCTTGCTCTAATTGGTATAAAGCAGGCAATAATTTACGGCGAGACAAGTCACCAAGCGCACCAAAAAGTACAATTTCACTGGCAGACTGAAGATCAGAATTTTTCATATAACATTATCTCTTTTTTCGAGTGTCTTTGTAGATATATAAGTATGAGTAAATAATAACAGTTTGTCGTTATATCAATAATTACAATCCACATTGTAACTAAACTACATTTAAGCTTAATTTAACGGGTATACTCACTTCAGTAAAGAACTTTTTGTAATTAAATTACATTTTATGTATTATAGTTAAATAACGAGTTAAAGGTCAGTATTCATTAAAAGCTTTTTATGCTTTTCGTTAATTTAAGCTAAACATGAATTAATTATTTGCTAAAAATTGCCTTTTTGTTTTATATTAGCTGTAATTATGAAAGAAATTTTCATTATTCTCGTCATTTAGACAGAAAATAAATTACACTTATTGTAAAAACTAAGGCCAACAGTCATGAATGTATTAGAAAAGATCGCCAACGAATTAGATACTTTCAGTAAATCTGAACGTAAGGTGGCAGAAGTAATATTGTCATCACCTGGTACCGTTATTCATGCCAGCATTGCGGCATTAGCTAAGCAAGCAAACATCAGTGAACCTACTGTAAATAGGTTTTGCCGACGTCTAGACACGAAAGGTTATCCAGATTTTAAACTACATTTAGCACAAAGTTTAGCAAATGGTACACCTTACGTTAATAGACATGTTGATGAAAATGATACGGCAGATGAATATACCGATAAAATATTTGAATCTACGATGGCAAGTCTTGAATTAGCGCGTAAAAGTTTAGATGGTAATATGATCAATCGTGCTGTAGATGTTTTAACACAAGCAAATAAAATTTCGTTTTTTGGTTTAGGCGCTTCAGCGGTTGTAGCTCATGATGCATTAAATAAATTTTTCCGCTTCAATGTTCCAGTTGTTTATTTTGATGACATATTAATGCAACGTATGAGTGCTATAAATAGTCGTCAAGGTGATGTTGTTGTTGTTATTTCACATACAGGCCGTACAAAGTCGCTCGTTGAAGTGGCCAGTTTAGCGAAAGAAAATGATGCTACGGTAATTGGTATAACCACTGAGGGTACGCCATTATCGAAAGAATGTAATATCGTACTTTCTGTTGATGTTGCCGAAGATACTGACTTATACATGCCGATGTCGTCACGTATTGCGCAACTTGCACTAATAGATGTATTAGCAACAGGTTTTACTTTAAGACGTGGCACGAAGTTCAGAGATAATTTAAAGAAAGTTAAAGACAGTTTACGCAGCTCACGTTTTGAGCGGAAAGATTAATAGTAATTATTGATAGTACTAGAATTCAATGTTTAGTCTTCAACAATCACACAAATAGAGAAGTAAGGATTAAGATGCCTAGAAGAACGAAAATTGTAGCGACCCTTGGGCCAGCCACTGACGACAAAGCCGTATTAAAAGAAGTACTAGCCGCTGGTGTGAATGTGGTTAGATTGAACTTTTCTCATGGAATTCCACAAGACCATATTGATCGTGCAAACAATGTTCGTGAAATTGCTAAAGAGCTAGGTGTCTATGTAGGTATCTTAGGCGATTTACAAGGCCCTAAAATTCGTGTGTCTACTTTTAAAAATGGTCCAATTAAACTTGCTATTGGTGATAAGTTTGAACTAGACGCAACATTAGCAAAGGGTGAAGGTTGCCAAGAGAAAGTAGGTATTGATTATAAGAAACTTCCACAAGATGTTGTTCCTGGTGATATCCTTTTGCTTGATGACGGTCGTGTACAATTAAAAGTATTAAGCACTGAAGGACAGTCTGTATTTACTGAAGTAACTGTTGGCGGTCCTTTATCTAATAATAAAGGTATTAATCGTCAAGGCGGTGGCTTAACTGCTCCGGCATTAACGGCGAAAGACAAAGAAGATATAAAATTAGCCGCAATCATCAATGTTGACTTTTTAGCTGTATCTTTTCCTCGTGACGCCGCAGATATGCGTGAAGCACGTTTATTAGCGCAAGAAGCTGGCTGTGATGCTCGATTAGTATCGAAAATTGAACGTGCAGAAGCAGTAAATGACGATAAGATTCTTGACGACATTATTCTAGCATCAGATGTCGTTATGGTTGCACGCGGTGATTTAGGCGTTGAAATTGGCGACGCAGCATTGGTTGGCAAACAAAAGCACATTATTAATCGAAGCCGTCAATTAAATCGTGTGGTGATCACGGCAACGCAAATGATGGAAACTATGATTGAACAACCTATGCCGACACGTGCTGAGGTTATGGATGTTGCTAATGCTGTTCTTGATGGAACAGATGCAGTTATGCTTAGTGCTGAAACTGCTGCAGGTAAATACCCTGTTGAAACAGTAAAAGCCATGGCATCAGTTTGTATGGGTGCTGAGGAACATCGTTCTGTAAATATTTCAAATCACCGTATGGAACTTACTTTTTCTGAGGTTTCAGAAACAATTGCAATGTCAGCTATGTATGCGGCAAACCATTTAGAAGGAGTGAAAGCAATAATTTCACTTACTGAGTCAGGGCATACCAGTAAAATCATGTCTCGCATTACTTCTGGTTTACCAATCTACTCTTTATCTCGTCATGATAAAACATTAAATAAAACAGCTATTTATCGTGGTGTTTATCCTGTTGAATTTGACTCTACAGATTATTCTGACGATGAATTAACGAAAGAAGTTTTAAATAAAGTACTGAAAAACTCTGATTTAAAAGTTGACGATAAAGTTATTTTTACTCATGGAGACATGATGGAAACAGTTGGCGCAACCAATACCTTAAAAGTATTAACTGTTACAAAAAAGCACCTTAGTTAACGAATTATACTGACAATATCTAAAAAGTAATGTTTGATGTAAGAAGGCAGTGATTTATCACTGCCTTTTTTATGAATATTAAAATAAAGTCACTTATTGGATATTGACGTTAATCTCGGAAATTTACCTATTATACTAAGCTAATATATATTAACGCTTGTTATATCATCGAGGTAACATGCTTTTTTGTACCGTTAAAAAGTGCATAAAATTTTTGATGGGCATGTTTTGAGAAAGTATCAACTCGTGTATCGTAATCTTCAATCCACGTTATTAACATTGCTAAATTATCATTTTGAGCTTGCTGAGATTCATACTTATGAGGCTCCCAAGGCCTCTTTTTAGCATTGCTAATACATTGCGATATAGGTAAATCTAAAAATATAACATCCGTTGCATAGTCACTTGAGTTGTCTTTATTTCCACTGTTTAATAATTCTAGTAAATCAGTGTAACACCCTTCGATAACCCAATTATTATTTGCTTTAGTAAACACATTAATTAATTTAAACGAATCTGAAATCACCATTCTTTCTGGCGGGTTTGTTGGTTGCCAAGCTAATGTATCAAGATCTAAATGTGCTATATCCTTTGTTTTGGCAAGCTTCTTAGCAAGTGTCGACTTCCCTGAGCCTGAATTCCCAAAAATTAGTATTCTTTGCATTAGCCACCCAATTAATTAATCTTCATTTAAGATAATATAGTATACCTTTGCTCACTATCAACAATCATTATGGATAAACAAATTTAAACAGAGGATTACCAAATATTACTCAAAAAAAAGCGATACACATGTATCGCTTTTTAGCTTTAATTGACTCAGTTTATATTAAAAGCGATAAGTCGCATTTAAGAAAAAGCTTCGGCCATAAAGGTCATAACCCGATGAAGTCACCATGTTGCCACGGTTCGAACCAGCAGTTAAATCGACTAACTCAGGTGCTTTATCGAAGATGTTTTTCATACCAGCGGTCACTAAAAAGTCATCATTACTATAAGTAAGCGACGTATTAAAATAAACTGCGCTGTCTGCTGAACAAACAGGAACGGTTTGTGGCTTACCTACTAGGTCTTCATTTTTAATGTACTCATCACATTTTGCCGTGTCTCGTATATCATCAGCTGCATGAGTTCCTGACATGTAATTTGCCATAATCATCCAGTTCCACTCATCCATGGTAAAGTTTAATGACGAAACTAAGCGATGCTCTGGCGTACCAAAGTCTTCTAATAAGTCTTCAGGTGTTTCACCTTTAAATATAGTGACATCACGTTCGGTTTGTAAAGTATATTGATTATCCCATGTCATCGATATATTACCGAAGTTAGTAACAAAGTGAGTATTAATATCAACACCCTTTGACGTTTCTTCACCGATATTAATAAATGATGTATCAACTAAGTTTGGAAAGTTAATTACTGCTGCATTACCGCTATTACGCGTTATACGTGGACAGAATGGACTTTCCATATTAGGCGAATCGAAACAACGTTTTAAGATAGTCGCTGCACTTATCGAACGGATGGTATCTTCAACCACTAAACTGAAATAAGTAACACCTAGACTAAACTCATAATCATTTTCAAACTCAGGAGTCCATTTAAATGTAGCTGTAATGTTTTCCGATGTTTCAGGCTTTAACTCTTCCGCATTACCACTAGCCGACGTTGGAATACTCGGCACGCCGCTCAAACCAATTTGCGTATAATCAGCTCCTTGGGCTGTACAGTTAGCTAAAATAGTGTCAGAACGGTTTTCTTTAGCTGGATCATATTGGCTATCCGTAGTTAACGACTCAGATACCATACAAGGATCAGCGCTGCCACTTACACCACCAAATTGATTCGCCAAGAACTGCTCTCGTAAATTTGGTGCACGAAATGATGTACCGTACGATGTACTAAACAATAAAGACTCAATTGGTTTATAAGTAACTCGCGCCCTGTTCGTTAACTCGCTGCCAAAGTTAGATTCATCGGTATAACGAAATGCAGCTTCAATTTCGAATAGATTTGCCCAAGCTTGATCAACAGCTATTGGTAGTGAAATTTCGGCAAAAACATCACTAACATTACGAGACCCTTTCGTTGCACCTTCTGTAAGAGGGTTTTCTGCAGCGACTAAGCCCGTAGAACCTAGCATATCACCCGCTGAATCAATGGTATCTTTTCGATATTCCATACCCATAGCTACAGTTGATACACCGCCATTACTAAATTCAAATAAATCTCCGGTAACAAAGCCAGAGAACATTACTTGCTCAACGGTAGTGGTATTAATTCGTGTACCTATAAGGAAGTCTTTTTCTGCCTGGGTCGCAAAAGTTCCCCCTCCATATTTACCACCATTAAAAATAGATTCTGCGAAAAAGTTAATAGGTACACATTCATTTGGACTAATAAAACCTATGCCCGCAGGAGCATTAACTCCACATATAGGATTGCCCGAACTATCTAAACGTAATGTTCCTGTCGCTAATGCTAAGTTACTTTCATTCATTATTGGTTGACTTTGATCACCAACACCACGGTCGTAAGAAGCAAAGATTTCATATGTCCAACCTTGGTCTGCTAACCATTCTTGAGTAAAGTCTCCACGTAACCCCGTAACAAAACGAAAGTGATTCAATTCAACTTCTCGTTTTTGTGGTAAATCTTCTAGGGTCATAATATGAGATACATCATAATCCGGGAATGGGTTCATTGGGTTATCAACCAAATGTAAAGAACCATCTGGATTAGTGACTAAATTACCATTCGCATCTTCATGTGGGATATTAGCAGCAATCGTTGGATATATTTGCTCAGTGGAAGCCAGACTAGTTAAATGACGATGAAAGTAATAAGCTTCATAGAATAATTCCTCTTCTCCGCCAAAAAAATCTGGAGAGTAACTACCATTAGCGGCAAGAGTAAAACGAGTAACGGGTTGAATTAAATCCGCTTCCATACGATCTCTTGCATCTGAATGGTCAGCAGAATAAATTCTCCGATTAAACTGATCTGAACTAGTTATATCAATATTTGGATCACCAGGAACCGGTAAGCCAAAGGCGGAACTAAAACCCATAATACCAATATCTGTATAACCAGGGGTGGTAAAAAATCCTATTCCTGAAGGATGGGGATACGTCATTGGTGGAGCGGTTGGATCATCTGGGTCATAACCCGTGATGTCTAAAATAGAGTTATCCCAAAAGCGACTTGAACAAACAGATGTTTGCTTACCGGTATCGTCTTCAAATATTTTACGTATACAATCTGTACGGTCTTTCACTGCAATACGGTCACGTTCATAATATGAAGCGGAAAGAGTAAACTTTGACTTTTCTCCTTCAAAACCTGTAATGAATGAAAAGTCTTTTGTTGCGCCACCGCCATTTTCTGTATCAGAGATATTCGCTGAAACTTCAAAACCATCAAAGCTTTCTTTCAATATAATGTTAATTACACCAGCAACAGCATCTGCCCCGTAAATAGAAGATGCACCCTCGGTAATAACTTCGATGCGTTCCACCATGTTCACAGGAATTAAACTCAAATCTGGTTGTGATGGCGCACCGCGCACACCTGATGATCCAAGTCGTCGACTGTTAATTAAAATGAGTGTTCTTTCAGGCCCTAATCCGCGTAAACCAACATTAGACGAACCTACACCACCACTTGGCGGTGCTTCAGAAGCATTTGAGCCACCTGAATTAGAGTTATATGAACCATCAAATTGTTGCCCGTTTGCCATCGATGTATTTTGTAGCAAATCTGCAACTGTTCTAACCCCTGCTTTCATTGCATCATCAGCATTAATGACATGAATTGGAGATGCATTAGAGAACTCGGCTTTTTTTAGACGAGAACCTGTAACAGAGATACGTTCAACAGCTTCTTCTGCTCCAGCTTCTTCTGCAAAAACAGGCATTGAGAGCATAGAAGTAGAAACACTAGCAAGTAGAGCATATTTGATAGCTTTCGCTATTGGGGATGCATTTATCATTATATTTCCTTTATCAATTATATTATTTTTAGAACTTTATTTTTATAACTTTATTTTCAGAACTTTATTTTTATAATCATTCAGTCTATTCCTTAAACTTAATCACCTAAGCACAACTTCGTAATATCCTTAATTACAAGTAACTTAAGTTAAACTGAACATATACACATTACTGCTAAACTTTTAAATTTAAAATTAAAAAGTTTAATAGAATTTGTTACATACTGTGTAAGTGTAAACTTTTAATAACATTTGCATTGAATAAAAACAAACCAAACAAAGCTCACAAATCAATCAAGCAACCGTATTTATACTTGTTTCTTTTGCTACAAATTTCTCCTTTCATTACCAATCAAGATTAGACAAACAATTAAAATATAGTCCATATCTCGCTGATGTATAGGCACTTTATAAAAAAATCAGATAATTTTACTGGGATATTTATAAATTTAATGAATAAACGCGAAGATCTACAAGTTATCTTATTTATGGAATATGCGATTATAAAATCCCCTCCCCCCCTATTTTTAATAAAATATTATTGCAACATATAGGTCATACGCACTTTGTTTTACTGCGTAAAACGTCTGTAGCCCAGTGCTGTCGAAGGTCATTACTTACGCAATGTCTCATTTTATAAATCTGAGTTATTTTACTGCATCATCTTTTTGTTCATTTAGCTGATTGTTAAATAAGAAAGGAGCAAGTTAAAAAATGTAGTGTTTATGAAATAAATTAAAAACCATTTTTTATTCTTTCTAACTTGCATTACAACAAACAACGCCTACTATTTAACAATTATGCAACAAACCATTAACAAATAAAAGTATTAGTTACATCATTTTCGTAAAGTAAAAATGGTGGGATGCTTAATTAAACTCTTTATTAGTTATTAAAAATGTTAGTAAAAAGTTTTCTATTCATTGTTTGTTTTGGATTGTATCCATAAAAATCTTAGTCAAATAAATTGACCATTATTTATGAGGCTTACAAAAATTTAAATTAAAGATGCATACGATTCGTATGCCGATAAACATGATATTAAAGGTATTAAAATGATAAATAATAAAACGCTCCTCTTAAGTACGTTGTCTATAACTTTAATGAGCATCTTTAGTGCTGACGCAGCCGAAAGAAAGCTATTAAACGATAATAATGCGACCATTTCAGCTTTCTCTGTAACAAATCCATCATTCGTAAATAACAATCCTGCGCAACTAATCGGGTTATCAGCGGGTAATACATTACAAGAGCGGGTAAGCTTTACTTTGGATAATGGTGATAAAACAACTCGCTATCAACAATTTTATCAAGGTATACCTGTGATCAACGATGACGCTGTTATCTCCCAGAAAGAAGATAATAGCTTTAAACATGCTCATGGTTCAGTGTTAAACAATATTGATTCTGACATTAATAATGTTACTCCTACTTTTACAGAAGCTGAGGCTTTGTTACGTAGTAAACAGGCAAGTTTTGCTGGCTTTTTATCGGCGAATTCTATACCGACTGCCAATGAAACATCTACTTTAGCAATTTGGCAAGACGAAAACGATATAGCAAAGCTTGTATATGAAGTGAGTTTTATTCAATATGGAAATAACCCCGCTCGCCCTTATTATATTATTGATGCCCATTCTGGTGAAGTATTACTACATTTAGATAATTTACAAACTGCAGATGGTACAGGCCCTGGCGGTAATGCTAAAACAGGTAAATATCAATATGGTACAGACTTCGGTTACTTAAATGTTAGCCAGTCAGGTTCAAGCTGTACTATGGTTAACAACAATGTTAAAACCATTAATCTCAACCATGGTACCAGTGGTTCAAATGCCTTTAGCTACACCTGCCCAGAAAATACTACCAAAGAAATAAATGGAGCTTATGCACCACTTAACGATGCTCATTATTTTGGTAACGTTGTTTTCGATATGTATAGCGATTGGTTTGGTTCGGCCCCATTAACCTTCCAACTAGAAATGCGTGTACATTACTCAAACAGTTATGAAAATGCTTTTTGGGATGGCTCCGCGATGACTTTTGGCGATGGTAAAAATACCTTTTACCCATTAGTGAGTCTAGATGTTACCGCCCATGAAGTTTCACACGGTTATACAGAACAAAATTCCGGCCTTGTTTATTCCGGAAAGTCTGGAGGCTTAAATGAAGCATTTTCAGACATGGCAGGCGAAGCAGCAGAATACTTTATGACAGGTAGTAATGACTGGAAAGTTGGAGAGCAAATATTCAAAGGTAACGGTGCCTTACGATATATGGATGACCCAACACTTGATGGTAAATCTATAGGCCATCAATCAAACTACTCTTCGGGAATGGATGTTCATCACAGCTCAGGTGTATTTAACAAAGCATTTTATTTATTAGCGAATAAGGCTGGCTGGAATACCCGTAAAGCATTTGAAGTCATGACAAATGCCAACAAACTTTATTGGACGTCTAACACTAATTGGGATTCTGCCGGCGACGGTGCCATAGATGCAGCTTGTGATTTAGGCTACAGCACAACAGATGTTCAATCAGCACTAGCATCAGTAGGTGTAAACTCTAATGCAAGTACGAGTGATTGTGGTATCACAATTCCAACTGACGGAATTCTAACTAATGGCGTAACTGAAACAGGTTTGTCGGGGAATGCAAAAGATCAACTATTCTATACCTTAGAAGTTCCAGCTGGAGCGACGGGGTTAAACTTCGTGACCACGGGCTCTAGTGGTGATGCTGACTTATTTGTAAAGTTTGGCTCAAAACCTACCTTATCTAGCTACGACTGCAAGAGTACGAGTTCATCCAGCAACGAAAACTGTGATATAACATCAGCTCAAGCTGGTACATATCACGTAATGGTTGAGGCTTGGAATGCAATTAGTGGTACTTCTTTAACTGGTAGTTTCACCCCAGATGACGGTACTAACCCTGGAGATCCGACACCTATAGATGTTAGCTATGATATTAACTCAATTAGCTCGGGCGCATGGGAAAGATTTAGTGAAAACTTAGCCAGTGGCTACTCGACCTTGACAGTAACTATTTCTGGTGGAACTGGAGACGCCGATCTTTACGTAACAGAAGGTACGCAGTCAACAAGGTCTAAATATGATTGTCGCCCATACAAAAACGGTAATGATGAAGTATGTACTTTCACAACGCCAGCTGCAGGTGCTTGGTATTTCGATGTGAGGGGATACAATGCCTCGTCAAATATTACATTAAATATTAAAGCTAACTAATCTTTATCTAAATACATTGAGGGGTTATGCCCCTCTTTTTTATTTCACACAATATATGCCTTTACTCAATAAAACTTTCCCATCTAATTTTTTAAAATCTACTTTATTAACGTAAATATTAAACTTTGTTAAAGTACGGCTTGGCTGTTCTAGGATGGTTGTTATTCAAGATATTAATAAATCGAAAGTATGAAAAGGTATTTTTCAATAAACAATATAATGAGAAATACATGAACAAAAAAAATGAAAAATTAATCGTACTCAGTTTACTTTGCGGAATGAGCACAGCTTACGCTAACGAAAATATAAGTCAGCAAGAAAACCAAAAGAAAGTTTGGATTTCACTTGGTAATGACGCAGTAACGGTAATTAACAATAACTTTAGTAAACAGTTCGATCTAACAAATATTCAGCCGAAACAGTCGGTACTTACATTTCCTGATTCACAAGCAATAGCAGTAAACAACCAAGCCATAAATATTGTCAGTATTGATTCAGCTCAATTAAATAGTTTGAGCGAATTTATGCATGAAAACTTTAAACGTTGTGGCGGGTATATATTTCATGAATCTCTAGCAGAGGCCCAACAATACACGGCAAACATCGCGTTAACACCACAAGTAATAACGAGCTACACCATTGATAATTCAACTGGAGTCAATTCATTATTAAATGAATTATCTCCATCGAATTTAACATCTACGGTTGATACCCTGAGTAATTACAATAATCGTTATTATACGAGTACAACAGGCGCAGAGTCGGCAAATTGGTTGAAAAGCCATTGGACTTCAATTGCCAGTGGACGAAGTGATATTAATGTTGAGTTGTATAATCATAGCTGGCAACAACCTTCTGTTATTGCCACAATCACAGGAACATCCAATAACGATGAAGTGGTTATTGTTGGCGGGCATTTAGACTCAATAAATTTATCAAACCCGAGTACCGGACATGCTCCTGGAGCAGATGATAATGCTTCAGGTATTGCTGTGGTTACTGAGACCTTGCGCGCAATTGTTGCCAGTGGTTTTAAACCTAAACGTACGATTAAGTTTATTGGTTATGCCGCTGAAGAAGTTGGATTAAGAGGGTCAAAAGCTATTGCACAAGACTACAATAGCCAAGGGATGGATATTGTCGGCGTGGTTCAATTTGACATGGTTAGTTATAAAGGTTCTGCCAATAAAGACATTGTTTTTATGACCGATTACACAAATAGTGGACAGAATACTTTCATGACTCAACTTATTGATACCTATTTACCCGATATTAGTTACGGTTATGATCAATGTGGTTATGGCTGTTCAGATCATGCTTCATGGCACAATTTAGGCTATCCAGCTTCTATGCCATTTGAATCAAATATGTCTGATTATAACAGCAGTATCCATACAGCAAGTGACAGCAATTTTAATTCTGCCCATGCGTTAAAATTTGCCCGCCTTTCTGCTACATTTGTTGCAGAATTAGCGAAAAGTGGCGACGTTGTTATTCCGCCAAACGATTCAGAATTAGTAAATAATGTTGCTGTTAAAGTCTCAGGCGTCTCTAAAGAAGAAATAATGTTCACCTTTGAAGTACCAGCTGATGCAACTACGCTAAGTTTTACAACTCAAGGTGGAAGTGGCGATGCAGATTTATATATTAGATTTGGTGCAAAGCCTTCTTTATCAGTTTATGACTGCAAAAGCACTAGTTCGAGCAGTAATGAGACATGCGATATATCATCATTAGAAACTGGTACTTATCATGTAATGGTACTAGCATGGAACCAAATAAGTGATGTAAATCTAACCGCGAGGTACGATTCAACAACAACCCCACCAGATAACACAAACACTTTAGAAAACAATATTGCAAAAACGAACTTAACGGGTGAAAGATACGAGAATTTGGAATACACCATGGTAGTACCCGCAGGTGCTTCTAATATTAAATTTACGATTAACGGTGGTAGTGGCGATGCAGATATATTTGTTAAGTTTGCTAATAAACCAACGCCTTCAAGTTATGACTGTCGCCCATATATTGGCGGTAATAATGAATCATGTAACATGAGTAACGGTGCTGGTACTTATTACATTATGATTAACGGCTACGCAGCATTTACTGGTTTAAGTTTAACAGGTAGTTATAATCCACCAATTACAGTAGGTAACACTGTTCTAAGTTCAAAAGTAGAGTAATTTCAAGTTTATAAGCACCGCTCTTATAATTTAGCTACCTATTCAAATAAAATACTAATACGGTCTTTGAATTCAATAAAATTAATTCCAGGACCGTTTATCATGTAAATTGATGAACAAGTGATCATACTCACAAAATTAAGGAATAAACTACACGCTATATGCACTACGTAATCAATTCCTAACACTTTAGCTTAACATTTTTATAAATTATTTTTGGATTACCTCAAACAAACTTGACTGACAATCCGCCAAGCGTTATTTATATAAAAACTTTTGGAAGATAAATAATATGAAAAAAATCATTGCTTTGCTGTTCTCATTAACTGCTATCTCAAATCTTTCGCATGCGACTTCTATTTTTAATAGCGATGTCGAGAACTTAATTATCACCATGAAAGCACCAACACCGATCATTTCAGATTTAAAACAATTAACGGATGAAATTGGGAGCCGGCTTACAGGAACACAAGCCAATAAAGATTCCATTAATTGGGCACTAAATAAATTTCATTTAGCCAATGTAAGCGCTAAAAAAGAAAGCTTTATTATGCCAAAAGCCTGGTTAGAAAAAAGCGTTAGCG
>Ga0209292_1000905_pt1 | contig 37609 bp, 23 predicted proteins | sample GOMGulsemesocosm_2_FD_184634 | JGI IMG/M metagenome (GOLD analysis project Ga0209292, IMG submission 184634) | Methane-oxidizing microbial communities from mesocosms in the Gulf of Mexico - GOM9C Gulf of Mexico (SPAdes) (version 2) | ecosystem: Environmental > Aquatic > Marine > Cold seeps...
CCGCAAAGTTGATGATTAAAGGTATTTGATTGTGCCAAACGCGCGCTCATCAGTCCCGGTTGTTGCCAGCAGCCTAAGGCGGCATACATACTCACTTCACCCATGCTATAACCCGTGGCATAATCAGCTTTAACCGCAAAGACTTCTTCAAAAACCTTGGTAAATACGCAAGCAAAACCAACACCGGCTTCGGCTATATTGGCTAGGTTGCCGCGAAGATCCAGATCAAGTTGCTTTAGTTCTTTGAAGCTATGGCGAGTAATACTACGCGGATTAAGTAAGGTATCTTTCAGGCTGGCACCGATGTCATCAGCTAACGCAGCAACTGGCTGGTAAATCTGTGGGAATAAATGAAACAGATCACGACCTAAACCAACATAAGTAGCACCAATACCTGGGTACATAAAGGTTACGCCATTCTGGGTGCTATTATCAGCAGCTACATTTGCAGGCTGCGCAGTGAAATAGCTGCCCTTAGGGGTTTTCCATTCATTGGTATCTTCATTAAACACATTGCTGATACCAGCAAACGCCTGCGTGATCTCTTTGCTTAACTCTTCAGTAGTCTCAGCAATAAGTACCGCGCTATACAGTTTGTCAGCATCAGTTCGGGCATAACAAGCTGCGGCGATCTGTTTAATATCGGTAGTACTTATGCCAGTATTACTTATACTGGTAGTAGTTAGTTGCCCGGCAATAGTCTCTAATTCACTGCGTAATTGTGCTTCGCTATTACCTTGAACGATAACCAGTGCTAAATCGCTCGATGCAAAATAACCGTTACTGCGCACATCATTTACCGGATGCTTTTGCTCAGCACTTTGAACCTGCTTATCTTGTAAAAAATTGTCTTCTAAGACATTTTCTTGTAAAACAATGTGACAATAGCTATGTCCTGATGACGGTTCTGATAAAGAGTGATTAACACAGCTATAAGCGGCAACGTGAGCGCTACCATCTGTATGCGGAAACCAAGGTCTAGCATCAACAGGCATATAGAATGGTGAAGCCTGCCACTGTGACATTTGAGTATCACTTGGCTGCTGCCAATCTTTAATCGCCGGAATATAACGTTGATGTAAGCTAATTACGCATTTTAATAAACCAGCAACCTGCGAGAAACTGCCACCGTCACCAGTAACACTACGTGCGCAGCTTAATGCCGTATGTAAGGTCTGTGCATGGCTATAAGCAGATATTAAGCCCTGACTTTCAGATAACGCCAATTCTGCTTTAGGATCTGCAGAAACTTCTAATAAACCAACCTGCTCTGCGCTAATTCCTGCTTGCTGTAATGCTGTATTTGCAGTCGAGCTAATATTTTCAACACTAAGTTGAGAGTTCACATTGGACTGGGCAAAACCTTTAATGTTGGCATATACATAACATTGATGCGCACTAGCAAAACTGGTTGATGAGATAAGTAAACTGGCGATACCAGCTACGCCGACATAACCACTAAAGGTTTCATCAAAGCTGATGGTTGCCGCAGGAGTTTCTGCAGAATCAGTATCTGTACTTGCCGAATTATTGACATTATTAATACCGATAACAGCGACAGCACAATCTTGGCTATTTGCCAAATCTGTAGCTTGCGTTAGTGCCTGGCCTAGGTCTGTAATTAGTTCACAGCTTGCACACTGCTGAGTGACTTGTTCTGCCATTTGTTTTACGAGTAACGCATTAACATTGCTGCTGTCAGCCATTAGCAATACAGCTATATCAGCCATATCTAACTGATTAGTTTGTGCCAATAATGCCACAGAGCTTAATACTGTCTCTGGTGTACAGTCTAACTTATCAATAGTGCCAACATTAGTGCCTTGATAAAAAGCACGTTCAACACGGTCAATATTGTCTTGTCCGCTAAAGTTAGCATCCATACCAATAACAGCTAATTCCGTCATATTCTCTTTAATATCCTGTTTGGAATAGTAATAGCTAAAAGCGCTGGCGACCCTAATTTAAGCCAACAACTTTTAGCTATTAATATTGTTAAAAACAATGAAGAAAATAGACGCCATGCAACCATGACGTCTACAGTTCTAATTTACTTATTCACAGTCTCAAGACATATCATTCAAAATGTCACTAACACTGACTTGTGCTGATTTAACTTCTGCAAGCAATTGCATATCAGCACCGATCAATTGAATATCACAACAGGCTTTACTGCCCCGTGAACCCAACAGATCGTGCTCAACAACGTTAAGTTGCAGATAAAACAACTCATCAATCGCCACTTCGCGATATACAGTCCAAGCTGCTGTCACGGAAGGTAAGCTACCTAAGTTAAATTGCTTACGAACCCATACCAACATTGCCTGATAAACCAAGTCATTAGCAAAGATATTGTTATTTACTAACGGGAATGAACCCTGCTTAGTAACCGCAATATCCGCGACCTGACACGCCAGTAATAGCCCCTGTTCGTCACAGCGTAATATCTGCTTAATACCCTGCAGACTATCACCATGGAACAAGGTGCCATTGCTGTATAATGCTTGTGCTTCATCGCTAACATGAGTGTTAACATTCGCAGTTAATGCCGGAAGTTGAACCTTCACCGCACCCAATGACTGAGAAGCTAACAAGATTGTCGCTGCATAATGAAACACAGGTTTACCGTCACTTTTCAGGCTAAAGACCTTTGCGGCAATACGGACAACAGTTTCCTGTTCTGAAACCCTTGTCACAGGCGACAATTGGATTTGGTAATCCGCCGCCTCATTGCCGTCAAAAACCACACCTTTAAACAATTTATAGTCTTCGAAACCGACATATTTCAATGCACAGTCTCGTTTACTATAAGTCGCTTGTGCTGCATCACTCATCCAGGCAATCGCGCATACCGTAGGTAATACCTGATTGCCTTTGATCATGTGGTCCGTTAAAAAGTCATTGTTAGTCGCTTTGATGCTTTTAATGACTAAAGCATCTGATAAACGACTAACTTGTGGCTTTTTTACAGCAGCACCCTTCTCTTCAGCACTAGCATCTTTAGATAAATCATTACCCACTAGAATTTGTGGACAACGGTTATCATTCGCCGCTAATTCATTCAGTAATAGCTGAGCGCCAGCATCTAGTGGAATAATGTAAACACCACGTTGATCAAACATACGTTTTAGCTCTGGCGTTACCATGCCGCCATCCCAAGGACCCCAGTTAAAGCTCAGAACCTGTGCTTGTGGGTGCAATGATTTAAAACGGTATGCAGTTTTATTTAAGATCTCATTGGCAATTGAGTAATCAGACTGACCAGGGTTGCCGTAGAAACCAGCAGCTGATGAGAACAATACCAATTGCTTGATGTTGCTTGCTTCAGTTACTGATAACAGCGATAACAAACCATCAATTTTAGTGCTGTAAACAGACTCAAAATCGCTTAGTGTTTTTTGCTCAATGAATTGGTCAGCTAAAACACCCGCGCCATGAATGATGCCAGTGATATCACCGAATTTAGCGATTACAGGCTTAACTGCAGCTTGTACGCTAGTTTGGTTGGTTACATCAGCAGAAACATACTCAGCTTGGCCACCAGCAGCGGTAATTGCTGATAATGTTTGCGCTATTTCACGATTAGCCTGGATAGGTTTGATTAACTGTACGATCTTCACCGGGGTTGGTTTATCACCTGCCGCAATCAAAGACTGCATTGCTGCTTTCTTTAACGCTGCTTCTTCAGTAATACCATTCGCCCAGCTTGGCTCATCAGTTGAGAAGCTTGAACGACCCAATAAGATGAACTTAGACTGATATTCTTTAGCAATACGAACAACACAATGTGCAGTCACACCTTTAGCGCCACCACTGACTAAGAATACCGAGTTAGCATCGATGTTATTGCCAGCTGTTAATGCGTAACTGTCCGTTGCAACACCTGTTAACGTGATACGCTCAAAGCCTTTATCTGCTTGTTGATAACCAACTTCTGTTAATACAGTGTCAGCATCAAGCAGTTCATCATTAACAAGACTTGCAACTTGCTGTGCAGTTAATGTCGAAGAGATATCAACAGCACGACAGAATACGTTATCCCATTCGTGAGATAGTGTTTTAACTAAGCCGTTTAAACCACTTTGTACTAGGTCTGTATTGCTGCTATTAGTTGCATCGCTAAAACCTAATGAACCACCCTGTTGCGTCACGACGATAAAGGCGCCACGCACTTTCGCTGCTTGAGTTACTTTACTCAATTTAGCTAATAAGAACGCCAACATTAGGCCTTGCTTAGATGCTTGCGGGTATTCGATATGGTTAATCTCAGTACTTGCATGAAAATAGATAACCGCATCAAGCTGTGCGTTGGCAGTAATGATGTCGTTAACTTCAGCTTCATCAACCGCGTTTAACGTCACTACATTCACTGCTTTAGCAAATGCTTGCGTATTCGTTGCAGCAATCCAAGACGGTTGTAATGCTGTTACATTCCAGCCAGATTGAATTAATTGCTCCGCTAATTGCACTGCATTATCACTACCATCAGCGACGATTAAGGCGTTAGCACCTTTAGCATCCTGACTGATTTTAGTTACTGAACTAAGTGCTGAAATGGCAACAGTTGCACTCGGCGCTGGTTGAAATTCCACTTTTGCTTCTACTGCAGCAGTGATAGTTGCAACACTGTCATTCATGAACGCATCTGAAACAGCAGTCTCAGCCACAGCGTTAGCTGCGCCGCCAGTCGCTTTGCTTTGCATGTAAGTGACGATTTCTTCTAGAGTACGAAGCTCAGCTAAATCTTCTGGGTTTAGTTCAGGTAAATCAGTAATGATCTCCTGTACTGCACCTAAAATTTCTACACGTTTAATTGAGTCAATGCCAAGATCAGCTTCCATATCCATTGCGAGTTCTAGCATATTGGCTGGGTAACCAGTCTTGTCCGCAACAACTTCCATCATCACGTTTTGAATACGGTCTAAATCAATAGCAGGTGCCGTTACGCTATCTGTTACAAGCGTAGCTTCAACGACAGCTGGTGATTCAACACTTTCTACAACAACAGCTGCAGGCGCCTTGCTCTGCATATAAGAAACGATTTCACCTAAAGTACGCAACTCAGCAAGGTCCTCTGGGTTTAGTTCAGGTAAATCAGTAATGATCTCCTGCACTGCGCCTAAGATTTCTACGCGTTTGATTGAGTCAATACCAAGGTCAGCTTCCATATCCATAGCTAGTTCAAGCATGTCTACCGGATAACCCGTTTTGTCTGCAACCACTTCCATCATTACATTTTGGATGTGGTTTAAATCGATAGTCGGTGTAGAACTAGCAACTGCAGCGTCTGTCGAAACAGTAGTTGCTGCAGGAGCCTTGCTCTGCATGTAGCTAACGATTTCACCTAGAGTACGTAATTCTGCAAGATCTTCTGGGTTTAGCTCAGGTAAATCTGTAATGATTTCCTGTACTGCACCTAAAATTTCAACACGTTTGATTGAATCAATACCTAAGTCAGCTTCCATATCCATGCCTAATTCAAGCATGTCTGTTGGATAACCAGTCTTATCAGCCACAACATCCATCATTACTGTTTGGATGTGGTTTAAATCGATACTAGGTGTTGAACTTGCTGCTACAGCTTCCGTAGAAACAGTCGTTGCCGCAGGAGCCTTGCTCTGCATGTAACTAACGATTTCACCTAGAGTACGTAGTTCAGCTAAATCTTCTGGGTTGAGCTCAGGCAAATCAGTGATGATCTCCTGTACTGCACCTAAAATTTCAACACGTTTGATTGAATCAATACCTAAGTCAGCTTCCATATCCATGCCTAATTCAAGCATGTCTGTTGGATAACCAGTCTTATCAGCCACAACATCCATCATTACTGTTTGGATGTGGTTTAAATCGATACTAGGTGTTGAGCTTGCTGCTACAGCATCTGTAGAAACTGCTGTCGCTGCAGGAGCTTTGCTCTGCATATAGCTAACGATTTCACCAAGAGTACGTAGTTCTGCTAAGTCTTCTGGGTTTAGCTCAGGTAAATCAGTGATGATCTCCTGTACAGCACCTAAAATTTCAACACGTTTGATTGAATCAATACCTAAGTCAGCTTCCATATCCATGCCTAATTCAAGCATGTCTGTTGGGTAACCAGTTTTGTCTGCAACCACTTCCAGCATTACATTTTGGATGTGTGCTAAATCAATGCCGGCAACTGCAGGTACAGCTACAACAGGCGTTGCTGAAGATACACTCGCAGGAGCTGTTGACTGAGGCACGGCTTGCGCTTTAGCGTTCATATAGTCAACAATTTCACCAAGCGTGCGCAATTCAGCAAGATCTTCAGGGTTAAGCTCAGGAAGATCTGGGATCAGTTCCTGTACAGCGCCCAAGATTTCAACTCGTTTGATAGAATCGATGCCTAAATCAGCTTCCATATCCATGCTCAGTTCAAGCATATCTGTTGGATAACCAGTTTTGTCAGCAACAACTTCTAACATTACCTTGTTGATAGTTGCTACATCGATACTAGCTTGAACAGCAACCTCAGGTATAACAACTGGTTCAGCGACAACAGCAACCAATGCAGGTGCTGATACAGCAGCGACAGCTGGAGAATTTACAGGTGTAGGTGCTAATGCTACAGTCTGCACTGCAACAGCAGCATTATTTGCAACATTAGATACAACGTTCGTCACTGTATTTGCAATAACTGGACTTGCGACTTTGGCATTAGCCACTGGAGCAGTTCTTGTTGGTACAGGTTGTTGTGGCGAATTTAATGCAGGAGCAACAGGTGCTACTTTGTTGTTAGCTTCAGCACCAGTAAGCATAGTATTCATGTTATTGGTCTGATTGTTCAGATATGTTTCATGCACACGCAGAGTTTCAGATTGGAACTCGTTATACATAGACAAAGTACGATCTAAACTTTCTGGTAATTCATTGCTGGTTTGCGCTGCAAGTACGTTTTGAACTGTTTTAGCATAGTCTTGTGGACCTTGCATAAACTGCTCATGTACATTTAATAGTTGCTGTTGATGTTCAACAAACTGACCAACACTACGTTCAATTGAAGCAACAAGGTCTGCATCTGTACTATTAACAACAGGGCTGTTACTGACATTGCTAGTCGTTGCATGTGAGCCATCAGCGTTTACGTAGACAATTTTTTCTACTTCAACGATTCTTTCAACTTCGACAATTTTCTCTACTTCAACGATCTTTTCAATCACTTGTGGCTGTGGAACAGCAACAGGCGCCGCTTTAGCTTGCTTCACTGTCCAACCATCAGTTAGTGCATCCGCAAACGCTTTCTTCGTTTTCGGGCTTACATATGAGGCTGCAGACAATTTCATCAGCATAGGTGACGCTTTCGGCGCAGCTAATGGGCGCTTAACAGCGTCGTACGGGTCAATGTTTTCTAACGCAACACCAAGCACTGCCATCTGTAGAGCAGCTTGACGCATTTGCACATCAGCAGGTTGTTTTGGATTAGCATTAACAGCAATTGCGACAGTATCTGATTTGTCAGCAAGGATGTTTTCAACCAATTTAGTTAATACATTCTTCGGACCAAATTCGATAAATATACGGCCACCATCAGCATAGATATTGTCGATTTCTTGATTGAAATGGACAGATTCCAACATATGCTTTTTCAGGCTTTTCTTAATTTCACTTGGTTTACTTGAATGAACTAAACCTGTGCCATTAGCAAAGACAGGGATTGTCGGTGCTTTGAACTTAGCGCTATCAACGGCTTTAGCAAATGGCTTTTGAGCATGACCAACTAACGGAGTATGGAATGCCGCAGATACAGGTAGTGGGACAACTTTGAAGCCAGCATCAGTCAAGGCAGTAATAGCAACAGCAACCTGCTCGCTAGAACCCGCAATAACCACTTGATTATTCGAGTTGTAGTTAGCAATAGAAACGTCATCAATCGAGTCAATAATTACCGCAACTTGTTGTGGGTCACCCACGACAGCCGCCATCTTACCGGCATCAAAATCTTGTTGTTCTGGTGCTGCCATTGCTTGACCACGGCTGCGTGCTAACATCATGTAATCACTGTCGTTTAATACGCCAGCAGCCCATAATGCCGTTAATTCACCAAAACTATGACCAGCAGTAAAGTCAGCTTTAAAACCTGCTTGTTGGAAAGTTTTAAACAGACCAACACTCAGGGAACCAATCGCAGGTTGTGCATGTTGAGTTAAACGTAGCTGGTCTTCCTGTAACTTACGCTCGGCGTCGGTATACACAGGAATTGGATAAGTGATCGCAGATAACTGACCTAAGCCAGCAGCACTGAATTCTTTATCCATTGCTGATGCACTGTGCATCATGCTTGGGAAGTTACAGGCTAATTCACGGCCCATGTTCACATATTGCGAACCTTGCCCAGAGAATAACGCGACAACTTTACCATTAGCATCAACACCCGCTTGGCGATAATAAATCCCCGTTGGTACTGACCATGTTGGTTTGTCTGCATTAGCACTAAATTGTTTTAACGCTGCATCAATCATTGCAATAGCTTGGTTAGCATTACGCGCAACAAAACCTAAACGAGCTTGGTCAACTGCAGGTGTTGTTAACGGCCAAGTAGTCACTAAGTCGTTAAACGCAAATGCTTGATGATCCGCATCGACTGCCAGTTTAGTGCGCCAGTTATTTAGTTCAGCGATAATACCTTGCTGATCATTTGCTGAGATCAGTACTGTTTGTGATACTGAGTTTAAGCGATAAGCGCCATCATGGTTAGCACGATATTCTTCTAAAATAATATGGAAGTTGGTGCCACCGAAACCAAATGAACTAATACCTGCACGACGTGGAATACCATCTTCACGTGGCATCCAAGGGCGAGTTTCACTGTTTAAATACAACGGACTGTTTTCGATATCCAAGGCTTCGCTTGGTTTATCGATATGAATCGTTGCAGGTAAGATTTTATGATGTAGTGCTAATGCAGCTTTGATCATCCCTGCAGAACCAGCTGCAGATTTAGTATGACCAATTTGTGATTTAACCGAACCTAACGCAATATGCTGTTTCTTATCACTCGCTGCACCAAAGTGTTTGGTTAAACCACCAAACTCTGCTGCATCACCAGCTTTTGTACCCGTACCGTGACCTTCAATAAGGCCACATGTTTCAGGTGCAAAACCAGCATCTTCATAAGCACGTTTAAGCGCTTTAGCTTGACCATCTGGACGTGGTGCGTAAATAGATTTGAAACGACCATCAGAAGATGTGCCGATACCTTTAAGGACAGAATAAATTTTATCGCCATCACGTTCAGCATCTTCCAGGCGCTTAAACGCCAGCATGCCAATACCTTCACCAACCAGCATACCTTTTGAATCGTCATCAAACGGACGGATATCATCGTTAGTAGTAAACGCAGGTGTTTTTGAGAATGACATATACATGAACGGTGAGTTGTCACAACATACACCACCCGAGATCATCACTTCTGAACGGTATTCCAGTAAGTCGGAGATCGCCATTTTAATTGCTGCTAGGGAGCCGGCACACGCCGCATCAACCACACAGTTGGTACCACCAAAGTCAAAGCGATTAGCAATTCGACCGGCAATAACATTGCCTAACATACCTGGGAATGAATTCTCTTCCCAACCTATGTAGGCTTTCTTAAATTTCTCGATGATCATTTCACGATCATCTTCATCAATACCAGAGGCTTTTAATACTTTCTCTAACACTGGGCCTTGCAGGCGAGAAGTTAACGGCGAAATTTGTTTCTGACCACCACCCACACCTAGTGTGATACCAATTTTATCATGGTCATAATCACTACCAATGCCAGCATCACTTAATACATCGCGCGCAACGATCAACGATAGCAGTTGTGCGATATCAGTTAACTCTAAGATATTTGGCGGCAGGCCAAACTCCATCGGATCAAAATCAAGTTCAGGAATGAAACCACCACGTTTGCAGTAAGTCTTATCTGCGGCTTTTTTATCAGCCGAATAATGATCATCAATGTTCCAGCGATCGCTAGGTACATCAATAATCGCATCCACGGAATCAACGATATTATCCCAGAATTGATCCAGATTTTTAGCATCAGCAAAAACTGATGCCATACCGATGATAGCAATTGGGCATTCTTGTAAACGTGAATTTAACTGTTGCTCATCACTACTTAACACATCCTTGCCGTGCTTAACCGATGTGGTGTTCTTTTTAGCCATTGTGTTATTGCTCCTGATGGATCTTTTTTCACAAAAAACAATACTCATTAAAATGTTCATTTGAACATCAAGAAAACACTTGAGCGTACAAGTGTACTCTTAAAGAGCGAAAAAAATCTACCGCCTTTTGCTTCACACAAAATGAATTCGGTAGAGTTAATTGTTTTAAATTTTATCCCGGTATTTAAGCTTTGAGTTTTGGACCCAAGACCAAAATACCTTTAATTTATATTCACAATAATATACACAGCTTTAAAAACCACTACAAACACACTAAGCTCGCCTAAGTCACAACCTCATCTGACCAGTAAGCGACCGAAATTAACAAATTTAACTTCGCATTAATCTGGTTTTTTTTACATTTTAGTCTGAATTACACTACATTTTGGCTAATAAACGTCATGTATAAGTTAATTTACATTCTTATAAAAAAACAAGTGACTCGCAAATAAATAATCCTAAATTTGCGTCACATCTCATTTTTAGCGCACAAACGTAAGCTTTAATTTAATTGTAAATGAGCAGAAGATTACATTAAATTACATAACGGCTGTGATTTGATCAGAATTATTGATTTATAGACTAAATACTCTGTTTTTAAATGGCGTTAAAGGCGGTATTTACCCTCAGCGGGAGTAAAAAACACACTTAAATATCAATGCTAGGAAAGTAATATAAAGATAAGTGAGGCATAAAAAGCCTCACTTTTAATATGATTTATTCAAACTTAAACTGGCTAGTTCTAGCTTTTATGCTGCTACCATTGCGGCTAGCACGTCATCAGGAATAGGCTGTAAGCGTTTTTCTTTATCTAAGCACACCATTTCAATGTCACCGATAACAGCAGGCTTTGTCGCATTGGGACGCCACACCTCTTGACGCCACACAGTTTTATATTTGCCGTCGAGTACAAAAGAAGTTCTGATATCACACACTTCAGCAAACTCCACCCCATCCTGAAAAGTTAAGTTGGCTTTATAAACCGCAAAACCTAAGCCGCGTTCGTTCCACAATGTCGCTAATAAATCACTATTGATCACATGCTCACGAGCTCGTTCAAAATACTTTAAAAAGTTAGGGTGATAGACAACGCCAGAGTGGTCTGTGTCTTCATAATAAATTTGTACAGGGTGATGGTATATCTTTGTCATTACAGAAATTAACTCAGTTAGTTAGTTGGCTGAAAATATACAGCATATAGATTAATTTAAAAAATAACAGCGCAATATTAAACAAGGTGTCACGTATTGAGTTATTTAACAGCTATCGTCATGTAAATTAGTTTATTGCTACAGGTATAAAGAATTGGGTTTTGAAATTAATGCTGAAGTTGATTTTGAAGTTAAAACTAGAAGGATGATGCTTTCAAATTAATTGGTCCCTCTTCATAATGCTTATATCGATTATAAACAAAGGACCCTTTAGTAGTAGTCTGTTTACTCTTCAGTAACCATTTTGATATATAAAGCTTCGACCTTTTCACGTGCCCAAGGTGTTTTTCGTAAAAACTTCAAACTAGATTTTACACTTGGATCATGCGTAAAGCAGCGAACGTTAACGTAGTAGCCAAGACCATCCCAACCATATTTATCAACAAGGCTGTTAATTACTTTTTCGAGTGTCATGCCGTGAAGCGGGTTATTTATTTGAGTCATGTTTACCGTAATAAGTTATTTATAGTTAATAGTGTTTAAGTATACCACAAGACTCGCTTACAGTATTAACGACTGAACCATCGTGTAAATGTGTTCTTTTTGATGTCATTACTGAGCAGGCTTTCTTTCAATTCAATAATGCTACTATGCTGTTCTTTTGCGGCATTATAGCCAATCTGAAATATCTCACGCAGCGATTTCTCATCGGTTGCAAACGTATTGTAGTTGAGTAGCGCCTCAGGATAAATCTGCACATCACACTGCGATAGTTTGTCTAATTCAGCACCACTGCCCTGTAAGGTAAATGCACGTAATACGACGTCTTTTATACTCGCTAGTTCGTCAGCTTCAACTTGACGTATGGGTGATACATACACGCCAATTATTTTGTCACAATCGTCTTCAATCACACTCACTGGAAAGTGATTAACAATACCGCCGTCTGAATATACTTGATCGTCGATAATCATCGGTGAAAATACGAGCGGGTAACTTGCAGATGCCAACAGCGCGTTAATAACAGACCCATCTTTAAAAATGTGCTCTTTCCCAAGCAACATATTGGTGGCGACTATACGTAATTCGGGCTTAAGATATTCAAAGCTATCCTCAGGTATATACTTTAACACTTCAGGATATAATTTAGCGGGATCAATAAAACCAGCACGCGCTCGGGTAAATTTCCAAGAAAAAGGTTTCACATCGATGAAGAATTGCAAAATTTCATCAACTTCTAGCCCTGAACAATAAAGTGCGCCTACCATAGAACCAGCACTTGTACCCGCAATTAAGCTAGGTCTTACGTCTTGCTCTATTAGATACTTCAACACGCCGAGATGAGCAATCCCTTTCGCGCCGCCGCCAGAAAGGACTAAGCCAATTTTATGTTTAGCACTATCCATCTATTTCTTTAATCCTTTCATCAACTTTACTAACTTTATCTTACGCTATATTAACTATTTATGTACTCTTTATAAGATTTTTATAAACTCTCTATAAACTATAGATATAAAAAAAGAGAGCATACGCTCTCTTCTTTATAATTTCAATTTAGCAACTTAAAGTTGGTGAACTGATGCAGTGTTTGTTGTGCCAGATGGTACAAGCGCACCTGATACCATAACCACAATATCACCTTCTTTAGCTAGACCAGTTGCTAGCGCAAGCTCTTTACCTTTACGGTAGAACTCGTCAGTGCTATCAATCTGTTCAACGATACAGCTGCTTACACCTTTGGTTAAACATAACTGTTGCGCTGCTTTCTCATTAGTTGTAATCGCCAAGATATTTGCTTTCGGGAAATATTTACGTACAGATTTGGCTGATTTACCGCCGCGAGTAGCAACAACAATAAGAGGAGCACATAACTTCTCAGTTGTTTCTACAGCACCTTTACATACAGCTTCTGTAATGCGCATGCTTTTAGCAACAATGTTCGCACCTAAATCTGAAGACATTGAGTTATCAGTACGCTCACAGATATTTGCCATGATAGAAACTGCTTCAACTGGGTATTTACCCTTCGCTGTTTCGCCAGACAACATAACCGCATCTGTACCATCAAGAACAGCATTGGCAACGTCGCCTGCTTCTGCGCGTGTCGGACGAGGGTTACTGATCATTGAATCAAGCATTTGTGTTGCTGTAATTACAACTTTACCTGCTTTATTACATTTTTTGATCATCATCTTCTGAGCCATGATCACTTCTTCAACTGGGATCTCAACACCAAGATCGCCACGAGCAACCATGATACCGTCAGATTCAGCAAGGATCTCATCGAAATTATCAACACCTTCTTGGTTTTCAATTTTCGAGATAATCTGAATGTTTTCGCCACCATTATTAAATAGGATTTCGCGAATTTCTCTTACATCATCAGCTTTACGAATGAATGATGCAGCAACAAAATCAACTTCTTGCTCACAGCCAAACGCAAGGTCAGCTTTATCTTTTTCAGACAATGCAGGTAAACCTACGCTGATATTAGGTAAGTTAACGCCTTTGTTTTCACCAAGCGCGCCAGTGTTTAATACTTTACACTTAACTTCAGTTTCTGTTGTTTCAGTAACTTCCATTTCAATCAAGCCATCATCAACAAGAATGATTGCGCCTGGGCTTAAATCTTTAGCAAAACCAGCATATGTAACAGCAACACACTCTTTATTACCAACAACATTAATATCAGTTGTAAAAGTGAATGACTGACCAGCTGTCAATGTTACGTCTTCGCCATTTTCTAGTTTAATCGTACGGATTTCTGGACCTTTAGTATCCAGTAATACTGCGATTTTTTTGTTTAGGTTTTCGCTTACTTGACGGATATTTTGAATACGAACTGAGTGCTCAGCAAAGTTACCGTGAGAGAAGTTTAAACGCATAACGTTCATGCCTGCATTAACAAGCTCTGTTAGTTTCTCTACTGATTCAGTTTTTGGACCAATTGTACAAACAATTTTAGTCTTTTTCATTCTTATAGCTCCGTTTGGGATTTTTTATATTTTTAAAACTTGTTTTCATATTTATAGTCTAGATGAGAAATTAGCTCTGTTGGCTGTGAATGCGACTATAAACCAAAATTTATTATTGAAGCGATATAGCTTTTACTGAAACGATATGGCTTTCATATGAAACCAATTGTAACAAGTAAAAATCAAAAAACATAGAGTGACATACACAAAGAAAGGCAGAATATATACCTAGATCAAATTTGTTTGACTCATTAGACTAAAAACAGAACAAGTAAAGGCTAAATCATCGATAAAAATTATATTTGGGAATGTTTTAAGGTAAGAAAAGTTGTATATGAAATGCAGTAAACGCCCTATAGAGCTTAATACAGGGCGTTTACTATAACGTATTTAATAGATTTTATTTCCATCCGGACGTGTTTTTAATAGCTTTAAAGTCCACATGTATTGATCAACACCACACTTGATCAATTCTTCAATCTCTTTATTCATCATGACGGCATCTTGTTCTGGGCTTTCAGATGGGAAATTTTGCATTGGCGGTCGAATAAAGGTTTCAAACTTACCTAATTTTTCATTATATGCGGCATACATAGGCACAACTGTTGCTTCTGTTTTTTGAGCTAATTTACCCAACACTGGTAATGTTGCTTTCTGAGTCGAAAACAATGGGGCAAACACACTACGTTTAGGACCATGATCTTCATCTGGCAAATAATAACAACTCTCACCTTTCTTGAGTGAATGGATAAGCGCGCCTAATCCAGCTTTACGATGATAAACAGTGTTACCAAATTTAGCGCGCTGACGTGTCATTAACCAATCAAACAACTCGTTTTTTGAATTATTAAACATAGTACAGAATGGTGCGCCATAAGAAGCTACATTTAAACCTGAAAAATCAACAGCAAAGCTATGTGGTACTAACAAGATACATACCTTACCTTGCTCTAACAATGGAAAAAGATGTTCGCCACCATGAACAATCATACGCTCACGGTTATAAGCAAGACTACGTGCACTTGGCTCTGCATAGCTTAAAATCGTTTGGCAAAATGTAACTAAGTTCATCATAATAATACGATCTTGTTCAGCATCATCCATTTCAGGAAAGCACATAGATAAGTTGATCTTTGCCACTTTCTTGCGCTTCGCCATGGCTTTTAAACTAAATAACTTAGTCGCAATAAAGCGTGCAAACTTATCACGCGGTTTTACAGGCATAAAAGCAAGTAAATATAGTATAAAGACGCCGAACCACACAGGCCAAAATTTAGGGAGTAAAAACGTTTTCTTAAAACAAAGATCGTACGGTTTATATTTATCAGACATATAATTTATCAAACCTGTTTAAATTACAAAAATATTACAAGGCAACAAGCCGATTAGTTTATGCAGTTCTGCCTTCAAATCCAACTATTTTTTATGTTTACTAGGTTATTTGAACCCTTTTAACAAATTATTAATCGATATGGGTAGTTTTAATTACCCGGAGCCCCCTAATTGACTGTTGAAATTCCCTATTAACCCATTAATTTTAAATATATTTACTCCTTATACTAAATTGCCATTGAGCTATGGTTAATTATCATGATAAATTTAACTTATGTGGATTATTAATGTATTAAAACCATTTGCTTACTACCACATTGCGTTGAATGGATTCAATCAAGCTTACTTTACTCATTAAGTTTTATATTAGTCTATTACCTCGCATTAAATTATTGAATCACCATTTTAAGTGGTGATTAATTATCGATTCCACATTGATTTGCAACTTTTATAAAAGTTTTATCATTTTTAATTGCATTAAAATTACAATGTGGCAAATTAGACACACTATTTAGAAAGTTAGCTGCAAACGCAGCATGAGAAGGAATTAGCTATGTGCTCAATATTCGGAATTCTAGACATCAAGTCAGACATTAAACCTCTTCGTGAACAAGCACTAGAGTTATCAAAATTACTGCGTCACCGTGGCCCAGATTGGTCAGGTATATATACTAATGATAATGCTATTTTAGTTCATGAGCGCCTTGCAATTGTTGATGTTAATAATGGTGCACAACCTTTATATAACGAAGAAAAGACTCACGTACTCGCTGTAAATGGTGAAATTTATAACCATAAAGATTTAAAGAAAACATTAAACGTTGATTTTGAATTCCAAACAGAATCTGACTGTGAAGTTATCCTTGCACTATATAAAGAGAAAGGAACACAGTTTTTAGATGACCTGAATGGTATTTTTGCTTTCGCTTTATATGATGAGGAAGAAGATGCTTACCTAATTGGTCGTGATCATATTGGTATTATCCCTCTTTATACTGGCTATGATGAGCATGGTAACTTCTATGTAGCGTCTGAAATGAAAGCATTAGTGCCAATCTGTACTCAAATTGAAGAGTTCCCAGCAGGTCATTACCTGTGGAGTAAAGATGGTAAGGTGACACCGTATTACCAACGTGACTGGAAAGAGTTTGACGCGGTAGCACAAAATGGCGGTGATAAAGAAGTTGTTAAGCAGGGCTTAGAAGACGCGGTTAAACGTCAACTAATGTGCGATGTACCTTATGGTGTATTATTATCAGGTGGTTTAGATTCATCTGTTATCTCTGCAATTACCCAACTTTATGCAAAACGTCGTATTGAAGATGGTGGAAAGTCTGAAGCTTGGTGGCCACAACTCCACTCTTTCTCTGTTGGCTTAAATGGTTCTCCAGATTTAGCTGCTGCACAAAAAGTGGCGGATCATTTAGGTACTATCCATCACTCGATAGAATTTACCGTACAAGAAGGTATCGATGCATTACGCGATGTGATTTATCACATTGAAACATACGATGTAACGACAATCCGTGCTTCTACGCCTATGTATTTAATGGCGCGTAAGATTAAGGCTATGGGCATTAAAATGGTACTTTCTGGTGAAGGTGCTGACGAACTGTTCGGTGGTTACCTATACTTCCACAAAGCGCCAAATGCAAAAGAATTCCATGAAGAAACGGTACGTAAAGTATCTAAACTGCATATGTTTGACTGCTTACGAGCGAACAAATCAATGGCAGCTTGGGGCATCGAAGCACGTGTACCATTCTTAGATAAAGAGTTTGTTGATGCGTCAATGCGTCTAAACCCTGAACTAAAAATGATCACTGGCGACCGCATTGAGAAAAACATCATACGTGAAGCGTTTGAAGATCTATTACCAGAAGAAATTGTATGGCGCCAAAAAGAACAGTTCTCTGATGGTGTCGGCTATTCGTGGATTGACCAACTGAAAGTTCATGTTGAAGAAGCGGTATCGGATCAAATGCTAGCTAGCGCGGCGTTTAAGTTCCCGATTAATACGCCAGATACCAAAGAAGGTTACTACTACCGTGCTATCTTTGAAGATCACTTCCCTGGTGATTCAGCCGCTAAATGCGTTCCATTTGGTAAGTCTGTAGCATGCTCAACAGTAGAAGCATTAGCTTGGGATGAAAGTTTCCAAAACAATGCAGATCCATCTGGTCGTGCAGCAGGTGTTCATAACGAAGCATACGAAGACTAATCTCGTTTAACTCTTCGTTAAGCCTCAAATAAAACAGCACTTTTTATAAACAGCACTTCGGTGCTGTTTTTTTATGTCATCATTTACTCAGCCCTCTCACCTAGCCTTTCATTATGATCTCCATACTTAGTAACCATTCTGCTCTTTGAGCATTGAGTTTGGCCTCATAGGTTTTATTCTTAATTAAAGAAATACAGATATAAAAAAGGCCAATACACTAGAGTATTGGCCTTTTTATTTATATTAACTTTCTAGTTATACTTATTCTTCATTTACAAATAGATAGTTTATTTTTCTAAAATCGCTGTGATACCTTGACCACCAGCTGCACAAATCGAGATTAAACCACGACCTGAACCTTTCTGATCAAGTAGTTGTGCTAACGTAGCAATAACACGACCACCGGTTGCAGCAAATGGGTGACCCGTTGCTAAACTACTGCCTTTCACATTTAACTTAGTCATATCAATTGAACCAAGCGGCGCATCAAGACCTAATTTGTCTTTACAGAATTTTTCATCTTCCCAAGCAGCTAGCGTTGCTAATACTTGCGCTGCAAATGCTTCATGAATTTCATAGTAATCGAAATCTTGTAATGTAAGACCAGCGCGCTTAAGCATTTTAGGCACTGCGTATGCAGGAGCCATTAACAGGCCCTCTTTCTTATCAACAAAATCAACAGCTGCTGTTTCACCGAATGTTAGATAAGCTTGAACAGGTAAATTATGTGCTGCTGCCCACTCTTCACTTGCAAGTAATACTGCTGACGCACCATCTGTTAGGTTTGTACTGTTACCAGCTGTCATAGTGCCGTTAACTTTATCAAAACAAGGCTTTAATTTAGCCAGTTTTTCTACAGTCGTGTCTGCACGCAATACGTTATCTTTCTTTAGACCTGCCATAGGCGAAACTAACGTATCGAAGAAACCGTCTTCATACGCAGCAGCTAATTTTTGGTGACTTGCACATGCTAACTCATCTTGCGCTTCACGTGAGATGTTCCACTCTTTCGCTGTTACTTGACAGTGATCACCCATTGCCATTTTAGTACGCGGTTCTTTATTTGCAGGTGTTAATGGGGCAAAATGTTTAAGGCGTAGACGAGAAAGCGCACTCAGGCGTTGTTTACCCGTTTTAGCACGGTTCAACTCAAGTAAAATGCTACGCATCCCTTCACTAACTGCAATCGGTGCATCAGATGTGGTATCTGAACCACCAGCAATACCCGCTTCGATTTGACCAAGTGCAATTTTATTTGCCACTTGGATCGCAGCAGCTAGACCCGTACCACAGGCTTGCTGAATATCATAACATGGTGTTTCAGGTGCTAAACCAGCACTTAGCACTGCTTCACGTGTTAAGTTGAAATCTCGAGAATGTTTAATAACTGCCCCAGCTACAACTTCACCAAGCTGTTCACCACGTAAGTTATATTTAACCACTAAACCACGGATACTTTCCGTTAGCATGTCTTGGTTACTTAGTTTCGAATATGCTGTATTTGAACGTGCAAACGGGATACGGTTACCGCCGATAATTGCAACTCTTCTTACTGTTTGACCTGTCATGGTTTATTCCTTTAATTAAGATGACTTATAGCACATTAGACTTAAGATACATTAATGTAACATTGTTGATACAAGTTTAAAATAAAAACTCTAATTTGGTCATTTGTTCATCACTCGTTTTTCGTTATGTTTAAAGGTAAAGCCTTGATAGCTTATAATTTATTCATAGTAAATGACGACAAAACCAGAATTTAACTATTAATTAGTTATACTATACCGATTAACGATGCAATGAACTTGTCTATGTATTCATAAACGCTGGCAGAAAAGTCATAGTAATAATGTAGTTTTTAGCACATGCTCACTTTCGATATCAAAGCAGTTCACAATAACAAGGATTAAATAATGACGGACACGTATGCAAAACTCGCTAATGGCAAGTGGACAGCAGGTTTATTTAAAGCGCTTAACCTTCCTCAGCCAGTCACGTTAACACGTTTCTCTCAGGGCTCAGATCTTATCTCCGGTCGCTTACTTATCGGAGCTGCCACCAACAGCGATTTAGTTAAACCCATAATTGAAACATTTAAAGAAGCTGACGTTGATATTTCTTATCCTAACAGCACATCTGAATTCGCTAACCTTAATGATCAGTTTAATGCAGTCTCTCTCAGTGCGACACCAGTCAGCCTGAATGCCATTTCGAAGTCAGACAAATTTAACTGCCTCATATTTGATGCATCTGGTATTAAGACAAGTAATCAATTGAGTGCATTACACCGCTTTTTTCAACCAGTGATTAAACAGCTATTACCCTGCAGCAGAGTTATCGTTTTAGGCCGTCCAAGCGAAGAGCTCGAAGATGTGAGTCATGCAACAGCACAGCGTTCGTTAGAAGGCTTTTGCCGTAGCGTGGCCAAGGAAATAGGCAAAAATGGCAGCACTTGCCAGCTCATGTATGTGCAGTCAGGTAGTGAATCATTGCTTAATGCCCCACTTCGCTTTCTTACTTCTGTTAAATCTGCCTATATATCTGCACAAGTTATCAATGTAAAACCAGGCATTATTCAGGGCTCAATCAACCTTACTAAACCCTTACAAGGGAAAACAGCACTTGTTACTGGTGCATCCCGTGGTATTGGCGCAGCCATTGCTGAAACGCTTAGTCGCGATGGTGCACATGTTATATGTCTCGATATACCAGCATTGAAGCAAGATCTAGAGAAGATAGCGCATCGCTTAAAAGGCAGCAGCATAGTCGCAGACATTACCACTGCGGATGCACCAACTATCATTGCAGAATTTGTGCGTGAACATTCGCTTGATATCATTGTACATAATGCCGGAGTAACCAAAGACAAGACCTTAGCCCGTATGACCAATAGTCACTGGGACGTACTCATGGACATTAATTTATCGGCAATGGAAAGGATCAATGAGCGGTTATTAAACGATAACCTATTGAACGAATATGGTCGAATTGTTTGTGTATCATCGATGAGTGGTATTGCCGGAAACTTTGGTCAAACAAATTATGCGACCTCTAAAGCCGCAGTCATTGGTTATGTGAACGCAATGCAAAAACCACTTGCAGAAAAAAACATCACCATTAATGCAGTGGCGCCCGGTTTTATTGAAACCAAAATGACCGCTGCCATCCCGTTTACAGTTCGTGAAGCAGGCCGTCGCATGAATTCATTAAAACAAGGTGGTAAGCCAATTGATGTGGCAGAAGCTATTGCCTTTTTTGCCCAGCCACAAGCAGCTGGGGTCACGGGTAATACAATCAGAATTTGTGGTCAATCGTTAATTGGAGCGTAACTTTCAATAAGTAATGAGACTAATCTTTCGCCTCAGTATCCGCTATCTTACTGCGGCGATATTCAATTGGCGTCATTTGTACCCAACGCTTAAACGCACGATAAAAAGTACTTGGCTCTGAAAAACCAGTTAGATATACAATCTGATCGATTGATTCATCGGTATTGGCCAGCAGTTTTTTTGATAACTCACAACGGAAATCAGCTAATATTTGATTAAAATTATAATCAATATCAGCCAACTTAGCTCTTAACATACGGGGTTTCATATCGAGCTCAGTTGCGATGCTTTCTAATGTCACTACACCCGATTCAAGCTGCTGTGCGATGACACGGCGAACCTTGTCCACAATATCTTGTAGTTCTAACTTGGCAATTTTTCGACTGGCTAACTGCTCATGTAGCGCAAACAGTTCTGGTTCTGCGTGTGATGAAGGGCGAGCAAGTAACTCGGCATCAAAATAAATATAATTGTCAGCAGCAGAAAACTCAAGTGGGCACGGAAATACGTTAGTATAGGCAGTTAAGTCTTCAGGGCTTGGATGAGCAAACGCTATTTTATTGGCCTTAAAATCACCATCAGTTACGTGCTGGCAAAATTTAAACGCGCCAATAACCAAACAATCATTCAAATGGCGATTAGCATCTTTAGTCACCCCATCTAAATTAACAGACAACCTCGCAATGTCACCTTCAACTTGAATAGAGACACTAGCCGCGTCGCTAATCAGCCTAAAATATTTTGTCGCGCGATCCCAGCCAGTACCAAATGTTGGGCTACTCAAAAAAAGATATTGTAGCACCTGACCTGTAAACACAGGCATGCGCTCACCAAGTGAAATACCAATATTAGGATCTTTTGTTACATCTTCGAGGACCTGCCAGAAATGTGTTTGCGCATGATTAGGTGTACGCAAATCTTTATCATTCAACACATCTTCACTAATGTTACAACGAGAGAGTACTTCGACTACATCAATATCTAACTCTTTCATTGCCTCATAAGCAATGCGTAATAACACACCCGCATCTTGCATAATTATTCCACTTTTTAGCTTTAAATCTTTATTCAGAATCATCACTTTAACACTATCAAACGTTTGAGTAACGAGTTTAGCTGAAGTATTTGACCGAACTGCCATAAACAGACCACTCATTCGCCATTCTAACTGCCACCACAAAAGATTAACATATTTGCAACATTTGTTTTCACGGTTTATTTTGTAATGAGCGCTAATCAGGTCACCCACTTAAATAATCAACCTTTTATTCCGTTGTTATACGGTAAAGCTGTGCTCAATACCATAATGAAAACAGCCACAAACACCTGGTCAAAACGTCCTTTTACGCAAAAATACAGTGTTAGTGGTCAATCCATCGATAGCAATAATTTACAACGTTATATTCAATGTTGCAGATTCAGTAATACAGATTATGTTCCAGTAACTTACCCATTCGTGATGGCCTTTCCATTATTAATAAAACTCATGACATCAGCACAATTCCCGCTCTCTATTCTGGGACTAATCCATTATAAAAATAGAATCATTCAACATTCAGCTATAAATAAAAATGCAATAGTTACCATCATCTGCAGTGTTAGCAATGACAGTACTTCTGACAAAGGTCGTTTGATTGAGACCCATATTGATATTTTTGTAGATGAGCAATTAATGTGGGAATGTACTTCGACGTTCTTACACAAATCGAGACAAAAAGCAGTTAAAACATACTCGACACATTCTGATGCACTCCATTCGAATCACGACCGGCTTTATGAGCAGGCTATAGAGACCATTTCTTCATTTAAGTTCAACCATGTTGACGCATTAAAATATGCTTATATTTCCAAAGATACAAATCCAATCCATTTACATTATATTCCGGCAAAATTAATGGGATTTAAGTCAACAATTATGCATGGCATGTTAGCCAAGGCGCGAGTTGTTGCACAGTTAGAAACGTTTATTGATATGCAACATATTAGTATTGATGTTCAATTTAAAAGTGCTATTTATTTACCCGCTCAAGTTTGTTTGAACGTCGCATTATCACCGCAGAACAATACATTTAGTTTAACAGATTCAAACCAACGCGTGGCCCATCTACTTGGTGTCATTTATCCTCTACTTAATAAAACGAACTAGCTTATGACTGTTATAACCGGCAAACAATTATTCAAAAGTACAATCAATATATTAAAGACTCCAAAGCCAATAATTAAAGGTCTGTGGCACTTGCAACAGGCAAAACCAGAGCGATTCATGTCTATTGGTTTATTACTAGAGCAGCAAGCGGTTAATAACTCTGGTTTAGTAGCAATACAGTTCAAGGAGCAGCGCTTAAGCTACGAAGAACTTAACAAACAAGCAAACCAATATGCGCATTTTCTGCATGAATACGGTATTAGCAAGCATGACAAAGTAGCAATAATGCTCGATAACCGTCCTGAAACGATTATAATTGCTCTTGCCGTTGTGAAGCTTGGTGCAATTGCTTGTATGATTAATACTACCCAACGTAACACGATCCTCGGGCATAGCCTTGCCGTAGTCGAAACGAAATTATTAATTGCTGATGAAATATATATACCTGCCATCGATGAAATTAAAACTAACTTACCTTCTACGTTACAACAAAATATTTTTTATATTCCGGCACTAAAAGTATCAGAGACCGCCGTAGAGTTTAGAGACATATCTGAGCAGGTAGCAAATTATTCAGTATTAAACCCCGACTCGACTGCTAAGGTTCAACTTAAAGATTCTGCGTTTTATATTTTCACATCTGGTACAACGGGGCTGCCAAAAGCCGCAAAAATGAGTCATCACCGCTGGTTCAAATCGATGGCAGGCATGGGAATGGCATCATTACGCCTAACCGCTGACGACGTATTATATCTATCACTCCCCCTGTACCATAACAACGCGCTTACAGTTTCATTAAGTGCTGTGTTTGGTAATGCCGCAACTTTAGCTCTATCTGAAAAATTCAGTTCAAGTCGATTTTGGGATGAAATACGTGATCATAAAGCCACAGCATTCACCTATATCGGCGAGCTCTGTCGCTATCTGTTAAATGTTCCAGCACGAAATAACGATAAACAACATGGCGTGAAAAAGATCATTGGTAATGGTTTACGACCAGAGATTTGGGATGAATTCCAGCAGCGCTTTGGAATCGAACATATTAACGAATTCTACGGTGCAAGTGAATGTAACCTAGTATTCACCAATGCTTTAAATCTGCCTCATACCGCGGGTATTACACCACTTGCTTTTACCGTTGTGCAATACGATATTGATAATGACCAACCCATTTATAATGACGAAGGTAAAATGCTCAAAGTCAAAACGGGTGACGTAGGTTTACTATTAACAAAGATAACTAAGCGTTCACCATTTGATGGCTATACAGATGAAAAAGAAAGTAATAAAAAACTGTTTAAGTCGGTACTAAAAGATGATGACTGTTATTTTAATACTGGTGACCTAGTCAACTACCAAGGCTTCCGCCATATCTCCTTTGTCGATAGATTAGGTGATACATTTAGATGGAAGGGTGAAAATGTTGCAACGACGCAAGTCGAAGGCCAGGTCAACGATTTTAATCAAATCGAACAGAGCGTAGCATACGGTGTTGAACTTCCACATCATGATGGTCGTGCTGGAATGGTCGCGCTGACTTTGAATTGCCCAATTCAAGAATTTTCAGCGTCTGAATTCTATCAACATGTCAATTCAGCTCTTCCAAGCTATGCACAGCCTATATTTGTACGTCTTCGTACGCAACAAGACATTACAGGAACGTTCAAATACAAAAAGACAGAGCTAAAAAAGGAATCATTCCGACCTAATCCTGCCGATGAGATAGTGTTAATAAAACATCCGCTTCAAAATAGCTACACAACTCTAGATGACAACGTGATAGTTGCAATTGAGCAAAAGCAACTGTCTTTCTAACAATATTTACTCAAAATCATTGATCTAGGCGACCTAAGTCGCCGTTTACTCTTCCATATTATAGAAAACTACCTATGCTAGCTTTATTATTTTTGATAAAGAGAAACGTATGACAATTACAATAGAGGTATGTGTCGATAATATAGAGTCACTTCTTACGGCTCAACAATCTGGTGCTGACCGTATTGAGTTGTGTTCAGCATTAGCCTTGGGTGGATTAACTGCAAATGCAGGCTTTGTTCAAAAATCCCTTGATCTGGCGACAATTCCTCTTTACGCCATAATTCGTCCTCGCGCAGGAGATTTTGTATATAGTGAACAAGAAATTGATATTATGGTTTCCGACATCAAATTCATGAAGCTACTTGGGATCCAAGGCGTTGTAATCGGAGCATTAACACCCGATGGTAATATTGATGAAGCTGCATTAAAGCGCTTAATGTCAGCATCTCGTGACATCGGTGTCACTTTTCATCGCGCATTTGATTTATGTAATGACCCTAAGAAAGCGCTAGAAATTTTGATAGATGCAGGTTGTGAGCGAATTTTAACATCAGGGCAGCAAGGAACGGCTCAACAAGGTTGCGACTTAATTAAAGAGTTAGTCATCCAAGCTGACGACAGAATTAGTATTATGCCAGGAGCTGGTGTTAATCCACAAAATGCAGCTCACATAATTAGTCGTACTCAAGTAAGTGAATTACATCTGTCAGGAAAAACAACTAGAAAAAGCGCAATGAAACCTAATTCAGCTGTTCAAATGGGAGCCGAAGCTGAGGCCGATAGTTTAATATCGATCACTTGTGCAAAAACAATTTCCGAACTAGTCAATGTGATCAATAGCTAACTCACGGCTCTAATTCCATAAGTTCAGAGTGCCATTAGACCCGCCGTATCCTAAGGTAGATCATCAAGATTAAATGTTTGCAGGATATGATAAGCAGGTTCTTCATAAGGGTGAGCAGAGATTAACGCGTTAATTGCTGCCCTTATATTCTCTGCACAACAAACCATTTCGACTCTAAACTCATCGACTAATTCAATCTCATCAAGCTTGCCGATATGCGGTTGGCTACCCTCTAAGGGTCTAAACTGTCCCGTTCCTAAACACTGCCAGGCACAACTATCATAATCGCCTATCGTTCCTGCTCCCGCTTTAAATAGCGCTTGTTTAACCTCTTCCGCATTTACCTGCGGCACATAAAAAATCATCACGAACATAATCAGCACCTATCACTAAGCTATTATAAAAATATTTTGTTTTGCTGCCTACTTACGTTTATATTAATAAAATCAATAACCGAGGCGCTAACTTGTGGAAACCAAAATCAAACCTGACGTTGAAAATAACAGTGACGTAAACCCCTTTCAGATCTTTATGCTGATCTTATCACTGCATGTCGTGGTCTCGTCCCTACTGCAACTTATCTTTACCTTTTCATCAAACGTAACCGAAATATTAACGAGTGTGGATAATATCATTTGTTTGTTCTTTTTCAGTGATTTTGTTATTCGCTTTTATCAAGCAGAGCACAAGTTAGAATTTATGAAGTGGGGCTGGATTGATTTATTGTCGAGCATCCCGATGGTCGAACAACTGCAATTTATACGAATTATACGAATTGCTAGAATACTAAGGGCTATTCAACAAATTCGGTCCTCAAAAATTATGTTCAAAATGATATTTGAGCATCGTTTTAAAGCAACCTTCTCATTAGTTTCAGCCATCTCCTTTATTCTAGTCACCTTTGGTGCCATCGGTATTCTATTATTAGAACAAGGGGAACAAGGCAGTAACATCAATACTGGTATTGACGCACTTTGGTGGTCATTTGTAACAATTACCACTGTTGGTTATGGCGATCATTACCCAGTGACAACAGGCGGACGTATCATTGCAGCGTTACTCATGACTGCCGGTGTCGGTTTATTCGGTACGTTTACAGGATTCATTTCTTCATGGTTTGTAGATGGTGGGGACCAACCTATCAAGCAACAAACGCCAAGTGCTGCTGCATTACATACCGAGGTTTCTGAATTAAAGCAGGATATTGCTGAACTAAAAACATTAATTAGTCAGCAATCCCATCACTCTAATTCTAAATAAAGACCAAACAAGATTAAGCGGCGCTTGCTAGCCGCTCAATTTTGTCGATGAGCACATCTTTCTTAAAAGGCTTAGCGACATAATCATTCATGCCTACATCAAAGCAACGTTGAATATCTGCATCCAGTACGCTTGCGGTTAAGGCTATTATCGGAGTTTGCGTAAACGAACAGGATTTTTCCCACTCTCGAATGTGTTCCGTTGCTGTAAACCCATCCATTACCGGCATCATACAATCCATCAAAATTGCTTTATATTTATGCTGACCAGAAGATACCTTCTCGACAGCCTCTTTGCCATTATTGGCAATATGAGTATCATACCCACACTGTTTGAGAAGTAATGCCGCAACTTTTTGGTTTATTAAATTATCTTCAACAATCAAGATTAGTGAATTATCTGCTGTGCTAATATCCTTTTCAATCTGCAGGTTGTGCTCTAAAGTCGCCTCCTCTCCTGAACTAGGTTCAATACTCGTTTGTGACTCTACTTTATTTACCAATGCAGAATTGATTGCTTTTAATAATCGATTTCCGAGCAGTGGCATCGTAACCAAACCATCAATCCTAGTGTCAAAATCGTACTTATCATCGTTATGTGATTGAACCAAGACAAAACTGTATTTTTGAGTCCGCTGACTTAAAAAATCTATATCTTTTAGGGTCAACTTAATGCTGTTTTGGCAATATATGATCACGTGATTAGCATCTTTATCTTCTGCCAAATTATTCGTTAGGCCGTTGAGTAAATCTTGCGTATAAGCAACAGAGGTTATATCCGTTATGTTATTACGTGATAATTCTGCACATATCGTTTCACCAAATACCATTTCATTAGTAATAACGGTGACGTTTGTATTTACTGGTACTATTTTTTGATACCGAACTTCTGCAGCAAACTCTGCTACAATAGTGAAATAAAAGTTGCTTCCCTGCCCTTTGGCAGAGTCAACGTCGATTTCCCCCCCCATAAGTTCAACTAACTGAGTACTAATAGCCAAGCCCAACCCCGTCCCACCGAATTCACGTGTTATAGAGCCATCTTCTTGAATAAAGGGTTCGAATATTGTCTGCTGTTTATCTTTTTCTATACCAGTTCCTGTATCCGCAACTGAGAAATACAACTCAGTTCTAGAGTTTTCGATTAATTTACTACCGAGTGTTAAGCTAACTTGACCGCTGTCGGTAAACTTAATTGCATTGGATAATAAATTCATTAAAACCTGACGCAACCTGTGTTCATCGAGTAATAACTCATTCGGCAATTCAGGGGCAATATTTACTAAAAAGTCAAGGTTTTTAGCCGCAGCACTCGGTGTCACAATAGCCACTGTATCGTAAATAATTTCCCGTAAATTACAGCTATGATTAGTTATCGCAAGGTGTCCTGATTCAATCTTAGAAAAATCCAGAATGTCATTAATCAATATAAGTAATGTTTGTGATGAATTTTCAACAATAGCAAGGTGCTCTTGTTGAGTTGGCGTCAATTTGGTGTTGGCCAAGATATTCGACATACCAATCACGCCGTTTAGTGGTGTTCTAATCTCGTGTGACATATTCGCTAAAAATGAACTTTTTGCCACATTGGCTTGTTCCGCAGTTTCCTTAGCTTGGATTATCTGTTTTTCATTGGTGTCACGCTCTTCAATAAGATTATTGAGCATTTTTGCGAAGGCACTAAACTCGTCATTACCGTCTATTTTAATTTTTAATGAATAATCATTTTTCTCTTCAATGCGGGTTAACGTTGTTATAATTTCTTTTAAATTACCAAGAATGCGTTGTATTAACATCCAGCCTAGATATGTTGCACACACCAATAATGCAGTAATAAAGATAGAAAATGCCACAACATGCATTTTTGCTTCTGCAACCTTAGCTTTAATCTTAATGGATAAATTCATCCCGACATTAGAAACGACCTCGCTTATAAGAGCTAATCGCTTATCTAACGCAGATATATCATAATCACTCGCAGTTGCTTGAAAATGTCCATTCTGGATCAAATTACGTAATGCATAACTATCAATAAAGGCCTGGTCAGAAAAAGTATCCTGTAAAAGTGAGATCTGATTATTATTTGCACTTATCGCAATAAAGCGTTCAATAAAAAGTTGTTGTCTTTCTACTATCGGAGGTAACAACACTTTTGCATCACCCTCTACTCCCCTGACGATAAGGTTTATATACCAGTTTTCTTCATTTGCCCAAAAATAGAGCCACTGCAACTGATATAGAACTTCAAGATTATTTTCAATTTCTTTATCATTTAACTCAAGATGATTTCTTTCTAATATAAGCAGTAATTGGCTTGTTGAGTCAGATATCCAACTTGACCAGTCATTAACATCTTCGGCACTTAAATAATCAAACTCTTCTTCAACCCCTTCTAAGTCCGATAATAACTCAATCGCATTACGACTATCTTGTAATGCAAGTGGGGCTAATTGTTTCAATTTAACGATAGATGAAGTGAATGCTTCCAGATTCTGCTCTTTACTGACGTTATTATCAGATAGCTTACTAACTCTTAAAGTGTGCAGTAATGAATTCAACTCTAGCGATTCTGTCAGCAACTCTATCCTGGACTTTAATTTGTTGAGTACTTCTAACGTAGACACTGACTCACTGACTCGATCGCCAATCAACAACGTGAGTAATAATAATGGGCATAATAATAAAAATATCAGCCGTTTTTTGATCGATAGCGTATTAAGCATAAGTTTTTGACTTCCATGTAAAAATTAATTTGTTATTTACTCTTTTTCTTACTAACTTGAATGATAGGTAATAGAATCAAAATTAGCAGGTAAACATGTTTAAAGGATTAAACTTACGCATTTTTTGCGTCGGACTACTCATTATTTCACTCTCCCCGCCATTTTTAGCCTCCGCTAAAGAAGAAATTGGAGATAGTGAGGGTCGAAATTTCGCCGTGTTCTCATTAAATGATTCTTTTCCAGAGTTAAGTAAAAGCAAGGTGAGAATGATTTATAAAGGAAAAGTAAAACGTATCAACAAGAAAAATATAGACCTTATTGATTTGACAGAAGAGAGCAACGATAAAGCCAATTTTTACCACAACCTGCTTGGAAAGTCGCTATCTCAAATGAATGGTTACAGAGCTGGTTTGGCATTCTCAGGAAAAGGGAACTTACCAGTAACAATATCAAACAATGACATAGCTACAATCTTAGACTGGTTAGAAGAAAACCCTAACGGTATCGCTTATGCCACCATAAAGTCATTACCAGAAGATGTTAATGTTTTATTCGTTTTAGATCCGGAGGAATAGAGCATGAATATCTCTCGCCTTTGCTTTATAGCAACAACACTATCGCTGACTACATTCACAACTAACGCAAGAATAAATCTAACCGATGACATTTCATTCAGTGGTTTTGGCTCTACTTCTATCACCCAGTCTGACAATGCAACAGATTTATACGTAAATCGTGAGATTACTGAAGACACTTGTTATGACTGTGACACAATTTTTGGTTTACAAGGTGATATCCGCTTTAACGATAGCTTCAATGCATCAATTCAAGTGGTTAAACGTCCCCAAGATGATTGGTCTTCACCCGAACTCGAATGGGCATATATTGGTTATAGCGTATCCGATTTTAATTTAAAGGTTGGTCGACTACGTTTGCCATTATTTCTAAGTTCTGAATTCTACTATGTAGGCCAAGCTTATACCTCAGCTCGACCACCACAAGAAGTGTACAACTCAGTCTTAGGCATCACGTCTTATGAAGGTATTTCAGGAACTTGGGATATCGAAATAAATGATGAGAGTTATTTGGCTATCACACCGTATGTCGGTATAGAAATTGAAAACTATGTTGATATTGGTTCTACACGTTTCGACTTTACCATCGATAAAACGGCTGGGTTGTACGCCGAGTTAAGTGGCTTTGATTATCGAGTCATGTTCAATTATGCTCACTTTAAATACGCTGTAGATGTGAATGATCAACCATACCTAACTGACAGTATAAATATTTTCACACTGGGGGCTGAATACTCACTGGACCAGTGGCTTTTAACTTCTGAAGTGCTTGTAGATAAAATGCATTTTAATTGGTATTCAAGTTTGGCTTATAATATAGATAAGTTTACCCCTTATATAACCTATGCCGAATCACACCACAGCACAAAAAATAATTCGGTTTTATTGGGACTGCGTTATGATTTAACAACAATGGTATCGTTAAATGCTGAATGGAAATATACCAATGCTAACGGTGGGAATAATGGTGAGTTAATTACAACCCCTCCTGATGGTGATACAGATGTTCAGCTATATACCATAATGCTTAATTTTATCTTTTAACAACGACATAATTAACTAGACAACTGAATAACTCAAAGTACATTTTAATTGAAATAAACACGACTTTGAGTTATTCAAACTATGGCACTATTAACATCAAAGTATTTAAGATTGACTCTCTACGATATCAGTAATAATTTGCGTGCGCTCTGCTGCAGAAATATTTAAATAAAGGCGACTAACCCGGACAGCATAACCAAACTTATCTTTGCCTAATAACTTAATGAGTTCAGGCAATAATACTGCATCGAGATGAAAGGTTTTGATGTAATGTTCAATCGCGTGCTCAACACTGACAAATTCTGTTCCATCAAACGAAAAACCACCAGCGTCATCATCCGCAGCAAGCGGGATGCCATCAAGGCATAGAGACCAACCTGAATAGTTTACTCTTTCCTTGGCGATGGTATACATCATCCACGCACTACGTTTGAACCCTTCAAAAGCCGCACCTTCAAACTCAGATTCTTGCAGTTCTTGCTCTGTCCAGTTTGAACCAATACTTAACGCTTTTTGATATTTACGTGTTAACGCGGCCTTTACAGCATTGCGGTATTGATAAATAGACTGACAACGGGCTTTTTTAACAACCGACGTACACTCGGAGCACGCAGGCACCGATAAAGGGTCATGCGGCGCGTTATGTATATCATCGACAGAAAATGGAATGTTAACATCACCGTTAGATGGCTCGCCACAAAATAAACATGTGTAGCGAACATCAAACGGAATGTCTATCTGAGGGTAATGATCAAATGACATTATATCGAACTACTTCTTTTTCAACGAAAGAGTACCTTTAACACGAGGCGCAGCAGGAGTAGCCTTGGCATTAGCCAGCTTCGCTTTTTCACGTTCAGCAATAATACTTAAACGCGTAGCAGGTTTTTTTCGTTCTTTTTTCTTTTCAGCCGAATTAAAACGCGCTCTCGATGCAATTTGTTCATCAGAATAAGACGCAGGTTTATCTTGCTGAGCTATATCTGAAGACACATTTGATGAAACATCAGCATCTGACGCTGTTGCATTTTGCGTCCAGAAATTAGACGTCGGTTCATCGCTCTTATTTAGATCAGCGGCTGTTTCATCTTTACTCCAAGAATCTAAACTCGCTTCATCATTCGAAACTTGACCAGGCGTTGCTGCATAGTCTCCGTAACCAAAACGCTTCTGACGTGCAGCGCTATTTACGCCACGTTTAGAATGTACACCTTTTGTTTTCGGTTTTGCTTGGCCATAATCAGAAGCTTCTTCGGTACTGCTAGAACCTTCAACCATAGCGTTTATTTCTGCCATTTCTTTATCAGTCAATAAACGCCATTGGCCAGTACTTAGCCCTTTCATATCAATATTCATAATACGAGTACGCGTCAATGATTTAACTTGGAAACCAAAATGCTCACACATACGACGGATCTGCTGATTTAAGCCTTGTGTTAAAATGATCTTGAATTCAAAGCGACCTTCACGCGTTACTTTACATGGTTTAGTGACAGTATCTAAAATTGGCACTCCGCGTGCCATACCTGTTATGAATTTATCAGTAACTGTGCTATCTACTTTAACAATGTATTCTTTTTCATGCGCGTTACCAGCACGTAAAATTTTATTAACAATATCACCGTCATTGGTTAAGAAAATAAGACCTTCTGATGGTTTATCAAGACGACCAATTGGGAATATACGAGTACTGTAGTCAATCAAATCAATTACATTACCCTGAATGTGGCGTTCTGTCGTACACGTGATGCCTGCAGGCTTGTTTAAGGCAATGTAGATACGCTTTTGCTTGGCTTTTACTGGCTTGCCGTTTACAGATACCACATCGCCATCTGACACTTTCGTCCCCATTTCAGGAATTTTACCGTTAATGGTTACGCGACCTTGTTCAATTAAGCGGTCTGCCTCACGGCGAGAGCAATAACCCGTGTCACTGATATATTTATTAAGTCGTGTTAGTTTGATGTCTTGTTGCGTCATGATAATTTATACTAATATTAAGGGAATTAGGAATTGCGTAAAGGTTTTGAGAATTTATACTTCAGAAGACCGCAATTATGTGGGCGAAGTATAACAGAAGGCATTATTATCAAGCAATATTAGTGTATATATTTAACCTTTCAAGTAATTAATACTAATTCATTCGCAAATATTGGGTTTTTTTCACGCTTCGTGGTACATTGCCCACATTATTGGGTGATCTATAATAACCCTCATTATTTCAAGACAGAGCAAAGAACTATGGCAGAATTAGGTAAGTTAAATACCTTAGAAATTATCAAAGAAACTGGATCGGGTTTCTACCTGGACGGCGGTGTATTAGGTGAAATATTATTACCTTTTACAAACTCACCATTGGATATCGATATCGGTGATGAGCTTGAGGTATTTGTCTACCTTGATTCAGAAGACCGTATCATTGCAACAACACAAAAAGTACTTGGCGCAGTTGGCGAATTTGTCATGCTAAAAGTAAAACAAGTAAACAATGTCGGTGCATTCCTTGATTGGGGTTTAGACAAGGATCTTTTAGTTCCATACAGTGAACAACGCATCCCATTACAAGTGGGTCGTGAATACCTTGTTGCTATTTATTTAGATCGTATCCACGGTCGTATCACAGCAACAACAAAACTAGACCGCCATGTAGATAACATCCCTGCACGTTACAAGTTACATGAAGAAGTTGAAATCACACCTGTTGACCCAACTGATCTTGGTTATAAAGTAATTGTAAATAATAGCCATTGGGGTGTGGTTTACAAAAACGAAATGTTTAAGAAACTAAACCGTGGCGAAAAGCAAAAAGGCTACATTCAAAAAGTACGTGAAGATGGTAAAATCGATATCTTATTGAATGAACCAGGTCACGGTAAAGTATCTGATTTTAGTCAAGTGTTATTATCAGAACTGAACAAAAATGGTGGTTTCATGGCTGTTACAGATAAAACAGATCCAGAAACAATATCTCGTTTATTTGGTGTAAGTAAAAAGACATTCAAAAGCGCAGTAGGTCAATTATTCAAGAAAGGTATTATTGATATTGTTAAGACAGGTAACGTAGGTTTACAAGTTAAAGACAGTGAATAATACACACTATGCATAGTTGCAGTAGCATCTGCCAAAGTCGGTAGTACTAAAAGCGATTAGTAAAGTAATAAAAATGGAAGCCAATTGGCTTCCATTTTTCGTTCTACATAACTGTAATTTAAATGCTTAATTGTGAATTAATGAACAATTTGCAAGATCGCAACGTTAGCTTGCTTATCCATTTCAGCCGAGCCTAAAATCATAATCAACTCGTCGTCAGAGTAAGCAGATAAGTCGTTAGCTTGTTCGATAATATCTTCCATAACAGGGTTCAAGTCACCGTTATGCACTCGGTGCCATTGATAAAAACTAATCAGTAAAACTTGTAATACATAACCTTCATCTAATAAAGCTACGTCAATACCACTTTCTAATGCCACAGCTTCCAATGTTTCAATATCAAAGGAAATACTACCGTCATCATCAAGTTCTAGTCCTAATGAATCAAAATTAATCCCATCTGGGATACTAATTTCGACTCTAGTTAATGCGGAAATATCCATATTGCATTCCCTCTTTAAGTCAAGCATAGTTACAAAGTAACACTAATTCGAAAAAAAACAAGCTTATACAGCATTCAACATATTATGTTTCTGTTGCTGTGACTTTAACATTAGTAAAGGTAAAGGCTAACTCATCATCTTTCAGCTGGACATCAACGGCGCCACCATTTGATAGTTTGCCAAACAAGATTTCATTAGCCAGGTTGCGCTTAATTTTGTCTTGAATAACACGGGCCATTGGTCTTGCTCCCATGGTTTTATCATAACCTTTATTCGCTAACCATTTACGCGCATCGTTTGATACATGCAATGCCACTTGTTTATCATCAAGCTGGGCTTCTAACTCAACTAAGAATTTATCCACAACCATATGGATAACATCCATATTTAAGTGATTAAACCAAATAATATTATCTAGACGATTACGGAATTCTGGCGCGAATAATTTATTTACTTCGCCAAGAGCATCACTATTATTATCTTGCTCTTTAAAACCGATTGACTGGCGAACTGTTTCAGCAGCACCCGCATTCGTAGTCATAACCAGAATGATATTACGGAAGTCAGCTTTTCGACCATTATTATCCGTTAGCGTACCGTTATCCATTACTTGTAATAACAAATTAAATACATCTGGATGGGCTTTTTCTATTTCATCTAAAAGCACAACGGCATGTGGTTGTTTGATAACAGCGTCCGTTAATAAACCACCTTGATCATAACCGACATAACCAGGAGGCGCACCGATCAGACGAGATACGGTATGACGTTCCATATACTCAGACATATCAAAACGTATTAGATCAACACCCATTATTTTAGCTAAGCGTTGAGTCACCTCGGTTTTACCGACACCCGTAGGACCAGCAAATAAGAATGAACCAATAGGTTTAGTCTCAGCACCAAGACCAGAACGAGATAGACGGATCGCATCAGTCAGTACTTCAATCGCAGGGTCTTGACCAAACACAACCATCTTCAGGTTTCGTTCTAAGTTTTTAAGCACATCACGATCGTTTGATGAAACTGATTTTTCAGGAATTCGAGCCATTTTAGCAACAATAGACTCAATCTCACCTATGCCAATTGTTTTCTTACGTTTATTATCTGGCACTAAACGCTGTTTAGCCCCTGCTTCATCCATTACATCAATTGCTTTATCAGGTAGTTGACGTTCGTTAATATACTTAGCAGATAATTCAGTGGCAGCACGAAGTGCTTTCGCTGTATAACGTACATCATGATGTTCTTCGTAACGTGATTTCAATCCTTGCAGGATCTTCACGGTATCATCAATAGAGGGTTCTATTACGTCTACTTTTTGGAAACGACGTGCTAATGCACTATCTTTTTCAAAAATTTGGCTGTATTCAGCATAGGTCGTCGAACCGATACAACGTAACGTGCCATTACTGAGGAGTGGCTTAATTAAGTTAGCAGCATCAAGTTGTCCACCGGATGCAGCGCCCGCACCGATGATGGTATGAATTTCATCAATGAACAAAATCGCATCTTCATGTTTTTGCAACTGTTTCAGTAATGATTTAAAACGTTTTTCAAAGTCACCACGGTATTTTGTACCGGCAAGCAATGCACCGAGATCAAGAGAAAACACCTGCGTATTTTTCATTACCTCAGGCACTTCTTCATTCACAATTCGATATGCTAGACCTTCAGCTATTGCTGTTTTACCAACCCCAGCCTCACCCACTAACAACGGGTTGTTTTTACGGCGGCGACATAAAATTTGAATAGTACGGTTGAGTTCTTCTTCGCGTCCAATTAATGGATCAATTCGCCCTTCAACAACCAGCTTATTCAAGTTAGCTGAGAAGTTCTCAAGTTTTGTCGATTGATCTTCACTATCATTAATCGCTTGTTCTGATGCGTCATGATTATCTTCAATACCTGGTTCTTCGTCATTTTTACGAATACCATGTGAAATAAAGTTAATCACGTCAAGGCGGCTCATGCCTGATTTTTTCAAAATGTAAGCAGCTTGTGACTCTTGCTCACTGAAAATAGCGACAAGTACATTTGCACCTGTAACTTCATTATTGCCTGAAGATTGCACATGAAACACAGCGCGTTGTAATACTCGCTGAAAACCAAGCGTAGGCTGTGTTTCTCTATCATCCTCTGACTCAGGTAGAATCGGTGTTGTTTGTTCTAAAAAGAGAAGTAATTCATCACGAATAGCATCGATATCACCAGAACAGCCTTTAATTGCTTCGCAGGCAGATTTATTACTTAAGAGTGAAACGAGTAAGTGTTCGACCGTCATAAACTCATGACGATTCTCACGTGCAGTTTTAAACGCTTCATTTAGCGTAATTTCAAGATCTTTGCTTAACATAGGCATCTCCCTATAACTACGTGTTGCGTAATATTGCTATCATTACGCTTATGCTTGTTCCATGGTACATA
>Ga0209292_1000908_pt1 | contig 37462 bp, 38 predicted proteins | sample GOMGulsemesocosm_2_FD_184634 | JGI IMG/M metagenome (GOLD analysis project Ga0209292, IMG submission 184634) | Methane-oxidizing microbial communities from mesocosms in the Gulf of Mexico - GOM9C Gulf of Mexico (SPAdes) (version 2) | ecosystem: Environmental > Aquatic > Marine > Cold seeps...
ATCAAAAAATTACGATGAGAAAATACCTCGCTTTTCTTGGTATCTTTTTGCAATCAAATTTAGCCTTTGCAGCTAATGATGGCATGCAAAATTTGATGTCGATGGCAATGTCTCTTGCTCTCGTTATTTGCATAATTGTGATTTTGGCTATCTTGGTTAAAAAGTTTAATCCTCAGTTGACTAATTTAGATGAGTTTAAAGTTATTCGCTCTATTCCTTTAGGAAGTAAAGAGCGTTTAATTGTCATTGAAATTGACGATAAACAACATTTATTAGGGGTAACACCGCATACAATTAATTACTTGTACCAATTGGAAAAACCTTTAAAAGCGAAAGAGATACCGCAATTGGCAAAGTCATTTAGTCAGTTGCTCAATCCACAAAAAACAAATTTACAACAAAAGAATAATAAAAATGTATAAATTTATATTGGTAACTTTGTTATTTTTTATCTGTGGTAATGCGTATGCAGATCAAGGACTACAAGCTTTAACAATTACGTCTAATGCTGATGGTACACAAGATTACTCTGTGACTTTGCAAGTCTTAGCGATGATGACAGCACTGAGTTTTATTCCAGCTGCTGTGATTATGATGACATCTTTTACCAGAATAATCGTTGTTTTAGGCATATTACGCCAAGCAATTGGTTTGCAACAAACCCCATCGAATCAAATACTTGTTGGTATGTCATTATTTATGAGTTTATTTATTATGGCACCTGTTTATAACGAAATAAATGATCGCGCAATTACACCATATTTAAATGAGGAAATGACTTCAATACAAGCGTTAACAGAGGCTAAAGAGCCATTAAAAGCATTTATGTTATCGCAAACAAGAATTAAAGACTTGGAAACCTTTGCTCAAATCGCGGGGCATACACAATTAGACAAACCGGAAGATACGCCATTTCTAGTTATTATACCTGCATTTATTACCAGTGAATTACAAACTGCTTTCATTATTGGTTTTATGTTTTTTATTCCATTTCTTATTGTTGATTTAGTGGTTGCGAGTATCTTGATGGCGATGGGTATGATGATGCTTTCACCTATGATTGTATCCATGCCTTTTAAAATTATGTTATTTGTTTTAGTTGATGGTTGGGGACTTGTTATGGGCACACTGGCTAAAAGTTTTGGTTTAGGAGTTTAAATGGAACCAGAAGTCGTTGTAGAGATTATGAGCAGAGCTTTGTTTTTAGTAATAAAACTTGTCTCCGCAATCATAGTTCCCAGCTTACTGATAGGCCTAGTTGTTGCCGTATTCCAAGCAGCGACTTCTATCAATGAACAAACTTTGAGCTTTTTACCTCGTCTTATTGTTACATTATTAGTGCTTATTATAGGTGGTCATTGGCTGACACAAGAGTTAATCGATTTTTTTAAAACTTTGATCATGAATATCCCTGAAGTAATGGGATAACTTAAGTAATATGGAATATCCAGTATCTATTATTATTCAATGGCTATCAGATTTTTTATTACCTTTTATCCGTATATCAAGTATGTTAATGGTTATGGCAGGTATAGGCGCTAAAAATGTATCTAGCCGTATTAAAATATCCTTAGCTGTACTTATTACTTTTGTTGCATTACCTACAATTCCTCCCTCTGAATTTACTAATCTAATGTCCTTAGAAATGGTTTTAGTTGCCATGCAACAGTTGTTGATTGGCGTGGCTATAGGCTTCGCTTCTATGTTGTTATTAAATACTTTTGTTTTAGCGGGTCAAATATTAGCGATGCAAACAGGTTTAGGTTTTGCATCGGTAATAGATCCTTCTAATGGACAAAGTGTTCCCGCTGTAGGTCAATTTTATTTAATTTTGGCGACTTTGTTATTTTGGATTTATGGCGGTCATTTAATGATGATTCAAATGATCGTAAATAGTTTTATTATGATCCCAATTGATGGCACCTGGTGGAATATAGATAATTATAGGACGATAGCAAATTGGGGCGGCTGGTTATTTACCACTGCATTAGTTTTATCTTTAGCTCCGCTGACAGCTATGCTTATTATAAGCATGTCATTTGGTGTAATGACTAGAGCTGCACCTCAGTTAAATATATTCTCTATCGGTTTTCCATTTACCTTAGTAACAGGCTTAGTCATTATTTGGGCAACATTGGGCAACTTTACTGCACAATTTGAATTTCAATGGAATCAAATGATTAAGCTTATGTGCGGCTTAGTCGGTTGCAGTTGATTTTTTAAATTGTTTATCTCAATGTAATCAAATAATTCAGCTATGTGTGGCTTAGTAGCTTGCAGTTAACTTTTAATTTGAAAAGTAGGTAAATCATGGCTGAAGATTCCGGTGCAGAAAAAACAGAAGACCCCACCGCCAAGCGTTTAGAAGACGCAAAAAAGAAAGGTCAGATTGCTCGTTCTAAAGAGACGGGCACTGCATTTGTTTTAATTATGTCAGCTGTTTCTTTAATTATATATGGCCCAGATATAGGTAAAGCATTATTAAAAATAATGAAAAGAATGCTTAACCTTAACCATAATGAAACCTATGATACCACCAAAATGTTTTCTGCTTGGGGAGAAGTAGCAGGAGAGCTTTGGTTTGGTTTAGCGATGTTTGTTTCTATTATTTTAGCCGCTGCATTTATAGGAAATACCTTTCTTGGCGGTTTTAACTTTAGTTGGGGAGCTGCAGCACCGAAGGCAAGTAAAATGTCGATTTATAAAGGGTTTGGACGCATGTTTGGTCCACAAGCTGCGATTGAATTAACAAAAGCATTATTAAAATTTGGTTTAATCGCTGGTGTTGCGATATTTATAATTATTGGATATTTTGATGAGATATTGCATCTGAGTCTGGAGTCCCCCCCAAATAATATAGAACATTCACTCACTATTTTAGCTTGGGTATTTTTAGGTTTATCTTGTACTTTAACCATCGTTGCTCTTGTAGATGCACCATTTCAAAAGTGGAACCATAACAAGCAATTAAAAATGAGTTTGCAAGAAATTAAAGATGAATATAAAAATAGCGAAGGTGATCCGCAAATAAAAGCCAGGATAAGACGAACGCAAAGAGAAATGTCACAAAGACGAATGATGCAAGATGTACCTGATGCAGATGTTATTGTAACGAATCCAACTCATTATGCCGTCGCAATTAAATATGATACAGACAAAGCTGGGGCGCCGATAGTTTTGGCTAAAGGCATAGATCAAATGGCATTACAAATACGAAAAATAGCAAAAAAGCATGATGTTCCTGTATTAGAGTCGCCATCATTAGCCAGATCATTACATCACTTTACAGATGTAGGTGCTCAAATCCCAGATCAACTTTTTGTTGCTGTAGCACAAGTATTAGCATATGTTTTTCAGTTAAAACAATATAAGAAAGGACGTGGAAAACGTCCTACTAAGCTAAGTGATAAACTTCCTATCCCAGATGAGTTTAAACAGTAAAGATATCAACTCCAATAAGAATATGCACAATCTAGATGGTCTAAATATACAATAGCTGCGTTGCCTGCATGGATGTAGGTATTTAGGTTTAGTCTGGAACTATAAACCTGCGCTCTTATAAATTTATACTAATTTATATTTTCTCACTAACTCATTAGAACTGATATAAACTTTAATTTAATACTTTATAAAGATGGAATGATAATTGCCTTTACCTGACAAGTGTCAATTTTTTGAAATTGTAGTTGTATGGATTTGAAAGCAGTTTTTACTCAGTTAAATAATGAAAAAATGGATTACCTAAAAGGTGTTGGTACGCCTTTATTGGTATTAGCAGCGCTTGCTATGGTGGTATTACCTATGCCTCCATTTTTATTAGATATGCTGTTTTCTTTTAATATCGCTTTAGCATTACTCGTATTATTAATCACAGTTTATACGCTAAAACCTGTTGATTTTGGTGCTTTCCCTACCGTAATTCTTATCGCAACAGTATTAAGGTTAGCCTTAAATGTTGCCAGTACCCGTGTTGTTTTACTTGAAGGTCATAACGGCCCTGATGCTGCAGGTCAAGTGATCGCTGCATTTGGTAATGTTGTGATTGGCGGTAATTATGCCGTGGGTTTAGTTGTTTTTATAATTCTGATCATTATTAATTTTGTTGTAATCACCAAAGGTGCGGGACGCATATCTGAAGTTTCTGCACGTTTTACCTTAGATGCTATGCCAGGTAAACAAATGGCGATAGATGCAGATTTAAACGCGGGTTTTATTACTGCAGATGAAGCGAGAGACCGTCGTGGTGAAGTAACGCGAGAAGCTGATTTTTACGGTTCAATGGATGGTGCAAGTAAATTTGTAAAAGGTGATGCTATAGCGGGTATCGTGATTTTAGTGATTAATATTGTGGGTGGTTTATTTATAGGCATGATCCAACATGACCTACCATTTAGTGTCGCAATGGAAGTGTATACATTATTGACTATAGGTGATGGCCTTGTTGCCCAGCTGCCCTCTCTATTACTGTCAATTGGCACTGCAATTGTTGTAACCCGACAAAATGAATCACATAAAATGGGTGAGCAAATATCAAAACAATTAGGCAATGAAAAAGCACTTTATATCGCTTCAGGTATTATGATTACGATGGGTTTAGTGCCAGGCATGCCACATTTCGCTTTTATTTCTTTAGGATTAATAATTGGTGTTGCAGCTTATTATGGACATAAACAAGCGACAGAACAACAAGCCCAAGCAGAGCAAGGTGCTGCAGGAGGCCAGTTAACTACAAATGCATCTGGAGCTACGGTACCAGCTGCACAAGAACAAAAAGAGCTTGGTTGGGATGATGTTCAGCAAGTTGACGTAATTGGTTTAGAGGTTGGTTATAGACTTATTCCTATGGTTGATCAGGCACAAGGCGGTGAACTGCTAAGCAGAATTAAAGGCGTTCGTAAAAAACTATCTCAAGAATTAGGCTTTTTAGTGCCCCCTGTACATATTAGAGATAACCTAGAGTTAGATCCTAATGCATATCAGATCACCTTAATGGGTGTATCTACCGGAGTGGGTGAATTAAAACATGGTAATGAACTTGCAATAAACCCTGGACAGGTTTTTGGTCCAGTAGCCGGAATAGAGACTAAAGATCCTGCTTTTGGCTTAGATGCAGTTTGGATTGCACCAGAGCAAAAAGATGAAGCGCAATCCTTAGGATATACGGTTGTTGATGCTGCAACGGTTGTAGCAACACACATTAGCCAATTATTGCACAACAATGCATCTTTACTATTAGGTCATGAAGAAGTGCAAAACTTATTAGATATGCTGGCAAAAAGTCATCCACGTTTAGTTGAAGGCTTAGTACCAGATGTTTTACCACTTACAACTATCGTGAAAGTATTGCAAAATTTATTAAATGAGGGGGTGCCAATAAGAGATATGCGATCAATTGTACAAACCCTTGTTGAGTATGGTCCAAGAAGCCAAGATGCTGATGTATTAACGGCTGCAGTGCGAATTTCATTACGAAGATTAATTATTCAAGACGTTGCTGGTGCATCAAATGAAATACCTGTCATAACTTTGGCTCCTGAGTTGGAACAGATGTTGCATCAGTCACTTCAGAATGCAGGCGATGAAGGTGCTGGCATTGAACCTGGCTTAGCTGAGAGATTACAAAATTCACTTAGTGAAGCGCATCAAAATCAGGAAATGTCAGGCGAACCTTCAATATTGTTGACCTCAGGTATGTTAAGAACTGTTTTATCGCGATTTGTAAAAAATACAATTCCTGGTTTACGTGTTGTTTCTTATCAAGAAGTACCAGATGAAAAACAAATTAAAATTATCAGCTCTGTTGGTCAGCAATAATAAAGATAAGGGGTAGAATGTGAAGATTAAACGTTTTTTTGCTAAAGATATGCGCACAGCACTTAATGAAGTTAAAGAAGAGTTAGGTGTAGATGCTGTTATTATGTCAAATAAAAAAATGGCTGATGGTGTTGAGATTGTTGCTGCTGTTGATTATGATAAAACACCAGCTCAGGTTAAACCTACAGCAAGGTCTGAAATGCCTGCTGCACAGAGTTTGGCTAATCAGACTAGAACACGTTCAAATCTTAATGCGCACTCACAGATGTCTTCTCAATATAGTTCAAAGGTTAATAACTTTGTACGCCCAAAACCTTTAACAGCTAAAGCAGAGCCTGAAGCTAAAATAGCGGATAGTCTAGAAGCTTTATTAAATAGACAATCAACTCAGTCAAGAGAAAATGAACAATCAAATATGTTTAATAACAAGTTTGATGAAAAGATTGATGAAGTAAATGATGATTCATTTGAATCTCCTTGGTATAAAAAATCGAATAAACCTGAGAAACCATTAGAAAAAATAGCAGCTAAAGAGCAAAATAATAAAGAAATGCAAGCGATGCAAGATGAAATGGCTGCAATTCGCCAATTATTAGAGCATCAAGTATCAGGTTTAATGACACAAGATTTAGCACGAAGAGACCCAACTCGTGCATATATGATAGAAAGACTAAAGGGCATGGGCATCAATGATGATGTAGCTGACCAAATGGCATGTTTTATTCCTGATGATGTATCAGAAAAAAAAGCATGGGAAGCTTTGTTAGAAATGGTGCAAAGCCAACTATATACAACTAATAATGAAATATTACGCCAAGGCGGTGTATTTGCTTTAGTTGGACCTACTGGAGTTGGAAAAACAACAACAGTAGCAAAGCTAGCTGCGTTAGGTGCACAAAAATTTGGCGCTGATAAAGTGGCATTAATTACAACTGATACGTACCGTATCGGTGCTTACGAACAGCTTGCAACTTATGGTCGAATTATAGGTTGCCCAGTTAAACAAGTAAAAGATGCTAATGAATTAGCTGAAGTTTTATACCATTTACGTGGTAAGCGTCTAGTATTAGTAGACACGGCTGGAATGAGCCAAAGAGATTTACGATTAACAGAGCAATTAAATACATTAATGAGAAATGTAAGAGTTGATATTCGCAGTTATTTAGTTTTAAGTGCAACTTCTCAGATGGGTGTTTTACAAGAAACAGTAAAACACTTTAAAAAGGTACAGTTAAGTGGTTGTATTTTCACCAAACTTGACGAATGTCTAAGTTTAGGAGAAATTATCAGTATTGCGATTCAAAATCGTCTGCCGATAGGGTATCTTACTAACGGTCAGCGCGTACCTGAAGACATTCGAGTGGCAAATGCTGAAAAATTGGTTAAAAAAGCAGAACAATTGTATGCTAAAAAGACTAACGCACAATATCACAGAGATTCAACGGTAGAATCTCAAACAGTAGGAATGTATGATTAATACAGTTATGGATCAAGCAAGTGGCCTGCGTAAAATGAAACAGAATAATAGTGCAGTTAAAGTAATTTCAGTAACTGGCGGCAAAGGCGGCGTAGGCAAAACAAATGTCTCTTTGAATATGGCAATTGCCATGGGACAGCAAGGTAAACGCGTTTTAGTGCTCGATGCCGATTTAGGCTTAGCTAACTGTGATGTAATGCTAGGGTTGCGTGTAGAGAAAAACTTATCACACGTACTTTCTGGTGAGTGTGAATTAGAAGATATTTTAGTTGAAGGGCCTCATGGAATTAGAATTGTCCCTGCAACATCAGGCTCACAAACTATGGTTGAGCTATCACCATCAGAACACGCAGGTTTAATTCGTGCATTTAGTGAATTAAATGCAGATTATGATGTTTTAATTGTTGATACCGCAGCTGGCATTTCTGAAATGGTGCTCAGCTTTTCACGTGCTGCACAAGATGTATTGATGGTAGTGTGTGATGAACCCACATCGATTACGGATGCATATGCTTTAATCAAAATATTAAGTAGAGAGCATGGCGTATATAAGTTTAAAATAATTGCTAATATGGTTAGAAGCTTAAGGGAAGGGCAAGAGCTATTTGCTAAGCTTTCAAAAGTAACAGATAGATTTTTAGATGTTTCGTTAGAATTAGTAGCAACGGTGCCTTTTGACGAAAATATGAGAAAATCAACACGTAAGCAAAAAACAATTGTTGATCTTTTTCCTAAATCTCCCGCCGCAATCGCTTTTAAAACATTAGCAACTAAAGCATCTAAATGGCCAATTCCAAATCAACCCTCGGGGCATTTGGAATTTTTTATTGAAAAATTAGTAAACCGCTAAAGGCATTTTTGTTAGTGAATAAAGTAGCTGGATACAATGATCATAATCATATAGCACAAGTTGTAGAGCGACATACGCCTTTAGTTAAGCGTATCGCATACCATATGTTGGCACGGTTACCGGCGAGTGTGCAGTTAGATGATTTAATTCAATCAGGCATGATAGGCCTGATTGAAGCTGCTAAAAACTTTGATGGTACAAAAGGCGCAAGTTTTGAAACCTTTGGTGGCATAAGAATTAGAGGCGCGATGCTTGATGAAATTAGAAAAGGTGATTGGGTTCCAAGATCTGTTCATCGAAATAGTCGTCAAGTAGCTAAAGCCATTTCAGAATTAGAATCCGAGCTAGGCCGAGAAGTAAAAGATATAGAAGTTGCTGAAAAACTTGATATTACACTAGATGAATACCATCATATTCTTAATGATGTGAATTCGGGTAAAATTCTTGGAATAGAAGACTTAGGTGTTGATGAAGATGTGCTGCAAATTTCATCAGATAAATCATCGAATGATTCACCTTTTGCTTCAATAAAGAGTGATAAGTTTAATTCTTCATTAATAAAGGCAATAAAAACATTGCCTGAAAGAGATGCTCTTGTATTATCTCTCTACTATAATGAAGAAATGAATTTAAAAGAGATTGGGCAAATACTTGATGTAAGTGAATCTCGTGTTAGTCAGATACATGGACAGGCAATGATTAAGTTAAAAGCTAAAATCAGTGACTGGGTTTAAATAAAGTGGTTGTAACCTTGAGTTCGTACCTCACAGGAGGATGTTTTGGATAAAAATATGAAAGTTCTTGTAGTTGATGACTTTTCTACTATGAGAAGAATCATTAAAAATTTGCTTAGGGACTTAGGTTTTACTAATGTCCAGGAAGCTGATGACGGTAGTACTGCACTACCTATGCTTCAAAATCAAAGTTTTGATTTTGTGGTAACTGATTGGAATATGCCTGGTATGCAAGGTATAGACTTATTAAGAGCGATCCGTGCTGATGATAGCCTGAAGCATATCCCAGTATTAATGGTGACTGCAGAAGCTAAAAAAGAACAAATAATCGCTGCCGCACAAGCTGGAGTGAATGGTTATATAGTGAAACCTTTTACTGCTGGTACGCTTAAGACTAAATTGGAAAAAGTGTTTGAGCGCTTAGGTTAAATTATGGATGAGTTAATAATATCAACTGATTCACCTCAAATTACACTTGAACAAGCTAAGCAACTTGTATCGTTACTTGAAAGTAATGAGCAGGCGCAAGCTGATGAATTGCTGCTGCAAATAACAACACAAATGCAATCTGAGTTATTTGAAGAAGTAGGAAAGTTAACTCGTCAATTACATGATTCATTAAATAACTTTCAGTTAGATTCAAAGCTTACAGATTTAACGCAAGATGCATTACCAGATGCAAAAGAGCGATTAAATTACGTCATTAAAATGACGGAGAATGCTGCGAATAAAACGATGGATGCGATAGAGGAAGGTTTACCTTTAGCGGATAAATTATCAAGTGAACTCGATAGTATTAAACCTTCTTGGGATCGTTTAATGGGTCGAGACCTTAAGCTTGGAGAGTTTAAATCTTTATGTCATGGTTTAGATTCGTTTATTTTAAATACGCATGGTAATGCTCAAAAATTGCAAAGCTTAATGACTGAGGTCTTAATGGCGCAAGATTTTCAAGATTTGACAGGACAAGTTATTCGTAGAGTTATTGAACTTGTACGTGAAGTTGAAGAAAGTTTAATCCATATGCTGAAGGTTTTTGGTTCACCTATCGAGGCTGAATTGCCTGAAAATGAAGTCATAGAAGAAAAAAATATAGAATCATCTCTACAAGTTGAAAAAGAATTAGATCAAGTTGCAGAGGGTCCAATTATAGATGCATTAGAACGTGATGATGTAGTATCAGATCAAGATGATGTTGACGACTTATTATCAAGTTTAGGTTTCTAAGAGGGAGAACTGCTGCATGAGTTTTGAACTAGATGAAGATATTTTGCAGGATTTTTTGGTTGAAGCCGGGGAAATTCTCGAATTATTATCTGAGCAGCTTATAGAATTAGAAAATAACCCTGAAGATTCTGATTTGTTGAATGCAATCTTTAGAGGTTTTCACACTGTAAAAGGTGGGGCTGGTTTCTTAGCGATGACAGAGTTGGTAGATGCTTGTCACGGTGCTGAGAATGTATTTGATATTTTACGACAAGGGCAACTTAGTGTAACTCCTGAATTGATGGATGTTATATTGCAAGCACTTGATTGTATAAATGTTATGTTTGCCTGTATACAAAATAGAGATAAGCCTGAGCCTGCCGATCCTAACCTGCTAAAAGCGATGCATGATCTCTGTAAACCTCAAAGTGCAGATACTTCAGCATCACAAACAACGCCTGAAGAAGTCGAAGATCCAGTATCACAAAGCCCTGAAGAAACTTTAGGCTCTGACTTTGATGATGTGTTGTTTGATATGGATGATACAAGCACTGATGATTCAAATATCGATGATATATCAGAAGATGAATTTGAAAGTTTATTAGATGAACTTCATGGTGCAGGAAAAGGACCAATTTCAGAAGATAAACCTGAAGCTGTTGCAGATATATCTGATGGTGATATTACCGACGATCAATTTGAAAACTTACTAGATGAATTACATGGTGTTGGATCTTTTGGTGAAACTGAAAGTGAATCAAAACCTGCTGAAAATAATAATGAAACACAAAAAACGCCTGCAGTGAGTTCAAATTCTGAAGATATATCAGATGATGAATTTGAAGCCTTATTAGATGAGCTTCATGGTAAAGGTCAAGGGCCAAAATCTGTAGAGCAAGCGCCACCAGAAACACCAAAACCAGTTAATAAACCTAAGGTTGAAAAGAAGGTAGAAAAGCCGGCTCCAAAACCTGTTGTAAAACCTAAAGCGGCAGCTAAGCCAGCACCAGCACCAAAATCATCTCCTGAAAAGCCAGCAGCTAAAGCACCAGCTGTTCAAGCTGAAACAACCGTTCGTGTTGATACTAAACGTTTAGACCAAATTATGAATATGGTTGGCGAACTGGTTTTAGTAAGAAATAGATTAGTCAGTTTAGGTGCGACTAATAGTAGTGAAAGCATGAATAAAGCGATTTCAAATCTAGATGTTGTGACAGCTGATTTGCAAAGTGCGGTGATGAAAACCCGGATGCAGCCTATTAAAAAGGTATTTGGTCGTTTTCCTCGTGTTGTTCGTGATTTAGCACGTAGTTTGAAAAAAGATATAAACCTTCAATTAGTTGGTGAAGACACAGACCTAGATAAAAACCTAGTTGAAGCGCTTGCCGATCCGCTTGTGCATTTAGTTAGAAACTCAGTTGATCATGGTATTGAAATGCCAGATGAACGCGAGGCATCGGGTAAGTCTAGAACAGGTACAGTTACACTTTCTGCATCTCAAGAGGGTGATCATATACTATTAACTATCGAAGATGATGGTGCAGGTATGGACCCCGAAAAGCTAAAAGAGATTGCAATAGGTAAAGGTGTTATTGATGCAGATTTCGCATCAAGGATGACAGATAACGAAGCATTTAATCTAATATTTGCACCAGGTTTCTCAACCAAAGAAGAAATTTCAGATATTTCTGGCCGTGGTGTGGGTATGGATGTTGTTAAAACAAAAATCACGCAGCTTAATGGTTCAATAAATATAGAATCAAAAAGAGGTACAGGCACAGTATTAGAAATTAAAGTGCCATTAACATTAGCAATTTTACCAACCTTAATGGTGCTTGTTGAAGAGCAAACATTTGCGCTTCCTTTGGCGTGTGTAAATGAAATATTCCATCTTGATTTATCGAAAACGAATATTGTTGATGGTCAATTGACTATTATTGTAAGAGATAAAGCTATTCCATTATTTTATCTTGAAAGTTGGCTTGTTAAAAATCCATCTTCAGTTTCAGATCAACGCTCTGGAGATGGACATGTTGTTATTGTTCAATTAGGTACTCAACAAGTTGGTTTTGCTGTTGACTCATTAATAGGTCAAGAAGAAGTCGTAATTAAGCCACTAGATGCCTTATTGCAAGGAACTCCAGGTATGGCTGGTGCGACTATAACTTCTGATGGTGGAATAGCACTAATTTTAGATGTACCTAATTTGTTAAAGCACTATGCTGGAAAAGTAAAATAACTAAATGAGTAAATTGAATGACAATTAAAGTTTTAGTTGTTGATGATTCAAGTTTTTTTAGACGAAGAGTCAGTGAAATATTAAATCAAGATCCTGGATTAGAAGTAATAGATACCGCAAATAATGGTAAAGAAGCTGTTGAAAAAGCAGCTAAAATAAAACCTGATGTGATTACTATGGATGTTGAAATGCCTGTACTTGACGGTATAAGCGCAGTAAAACAAATAATGAAGGCATCTCCGGTGCCTATATTAATGTTTTCATCTTTAACTCACCATGGCGCAAGTGCAACATTTGATGCACTTGATGCTGGCGCGTTGGATTTTTTACCTAAAAAATTCGAAGATATAGCCAGAGATAAAGAAGAAGCAATCAAGCTATTACAACAAAAAGTTAAAGAAATAGGCCAAAGAAGGCTAAGCCGCTTTATTAGAAAGTCAGCGCCTATAGAAAAAACTGCCTTAAAGCCTCGAACAATTAAGCCAGTAGAGAATAACTTTAATACTCGAAGGAAAACATCACAAGATGTTAGAGCCTCTGGAAAAAAGTATAAGATTGTCGCGATAGGTACATCTACAGGGGGACCTGTTGCCCTACAAAGTATTTTAACTCAATTACCATTAAACTTTCCTCACCCAATTCTTTTAATACAACATATGCCGGCTGCTTTTACACCTGCTTTTGCAATTCGCTTAAATTCGTTATGTAAAATTCAAGTTAAAGAGGCTGAGAATGGTGAACTATTGAAGCCTGGTACTGCTTACTTAGCGCCAGGAGGTAAGCAAATGCTAGTAGAGGGCAGAGGCTCTGGTCAAAAAATTCGTATTTATGAAGATGATGGTGCGAGAGTGACCTATAAACCAAGTGTTGATATTACGTTTGCAAGTGTGGCTAAAAGCTATACAGATTCTGTTTTAGCAATCGTATTAACAGGTATGGGAGCTGATGGTAGGGATGGTGCGCGATTGCTTAAACAAGCTGGCTCAAAAATATGGGTTCAGGATGAAAAAACATGTGTGGTATATGGTATGCCTCAAGCTGTAGCTAATGCAGGACTTGCTGAAGCCAATATTCCATTACCAGATGTTGCCAACCGTATAACAAGAGAAGTCGGTTGTGGATAAATTATCAATTGCAGGTTTGTTAATTGCAATATTTGCAATTGGATTTGGTTATTGGTTTGAAGGCGGATTATTATTAAGCTTAGTAAACTATTCTGCTCTGCTGATTGTAATCGGTGGCACTTTAGGTGCAGTGATGTTGCAATCACCTGCGGGGATTTTCCTTCAAGGGATAAAAATGTTTACGTGGGTCATAAAGCCACCAAGTTATCCTGTTGATAAAGGTATTACACAAATAAAATTATGGTCAAATAAAGCGCGACAAGATGGATATTTATCTTTAGAAAATGAAGCTTTAAATAGTAAAGACTACTTTATTTCTAAAGGTCTCAATATGATGATTGACGGTGTTACACCTGAGCAATTCCGAGAAACGATGGAGGTTGAGCTGATATTACATCGTGAAGCCTTGATTAAGTCTTCAAAAATTTATGAGGCAATGGGCGGTTATAGTCCAACTATTGGTATTTTAGGTGCTGTTTTAGGTTTGATTCAAGCTATGAACTTTATTAAAGAACCTGAATTACTTGGAGCTGGTATAGCTACCGCATTTGTAGCAACAATTTATGGTGTGGGTTTTGCTAACTTACTTTTTTTACCTGTTGCCAATAAACTTAAATGTATTGTTGAAGAGCAGATGATGTACCATGAATTATTAGCGGAAGGCATGTTATCAATTTTACAGGGTGAGAGCCCTAGCAATATAGAATTGAAGCTATCAGCGTATCAAACACAAAAACATTACTCTCAAGTAAATACAATTTAAAAGGTTGAACTACTAAGTATTATGAGGCGCTACCGAAAGTCTGCATCTGAAAATAACCATGAGAATTTAGATCGTTGGTTAGTCTCTTATGCCGATTATATGACTCTGATGTTTGCTTTTTTTGTGGTTTTATATTCTTTAGCAATTACAAACGAAAATGAATTCAATATTTTATCAGATTCCCTTGAGCAGGTTTTTGATAAAAGCGCAAATCGACATGAACAAGAAGGTTCGGGGGTTAAAGGCGAAGGGTTATTATTAAAAAATGCAGTTGATACTGAGTTTATGTTATATGGTAATTCAATTGTTGATGAAGAAAAAGGTCCTGAGTTAGTTGATGGATTTGGAGATTTGACAAACCTTAAGCAAAAAAAACTAGGTAGCCCTTTAGATTCACTAGAGCAAGATCTTAAAACTGCATTATCAGATGAGATTGAAAAAGGGCAAGCAAAACTAGAGTTAAATCAGGATTGGTTGATAATCGAACTGAATTCTGGTTTGTTATTTGGTAGTGGTAGTTCGGCTTCTACACAAGCTATTCAACAAGTGGTTTCTAAAATTTATGATGTAATTAACCGTGTAGAAAATTATATCCGAGTAAGAGGTTATACTGATAATCAGCCTATTAATAATGAAGTTTTTAGCTCTAACTGGCAACTATCTGTAAGTCGCGCAACACAAATGTTACTGGAACTCGAGAGTCAAGGGGTTAACCCCGCAAGAATGGCAATAGAGGGTTATGGGCAATATGCACCATTTGCCAGTAATGATTCAGATCAAGGACGAGCCGAAAATAGAAAAGTTGTGATAGCACTTTCAAAGTACGGTATGTTTTCTGAAAATAAATCTAAAAATGTTAATATAATAAGTTTATCTGAAAATAATAATGAGCTAGATAAAGAGTTAGATAAAATTAAGCAGCAAGCAACTGCAAATGATAATAAAACTATCAAGATTATTAATTTACCTGATGGTGGAATACGAATAACAACTCGAGAAAAAGAGCAGTAGAAAGGATTTAGTTTGAAAATTTGGACAGTTGCAAATCAAAAAGGTGGCGTAGGTAAAACCACCACCACAGTAACTTTAGGTGGCATTCTCGCATCTCAAGGAAAACGTGTATTACTCATTGATACTGATCCACATGCTTCACTTACCTATTATTTTGGCATTGACTCTGAAGAACTAGAAATAAGTGTTTATGATGTCTTTTCGAGAAGTAAAGGCATGAATAAAGAAGAAATATTACAGGCGTTATGCCCATCAACGATGGAAAATTTAGATATATTGCCAGCAACTATGGCGATAGCAACGCTTGATCGTAGTATGGGAAATAAGAGTGGTATGGGGCTAATCTTAACTAAAACTTTAGCCAAAATTGCAGATGAGTATGATTATGCAATATTAGATTGTCCGCCAGTACTAGGTGTATTGATGGTAAATGCGCTTGCTGCAAGTGAAAGGGTTTTGATTCCTGTGCAAACTGAGTTTTTAGCTTTGAAAGGTTTAGATCGCATGATGAGAACAATGCAATTGATGCAAAGTTCACAGTCTAAGGAATATCAATATACAATCATTCCGACTATGTACGATAAACGTACTAAAGCTTCATTAGAGGCATATAAAACATTAAGAGCGACATATGATGATACAGTTTGGCCTGGTGTGATCCCAATAGATACTAAATTTAGAGATGCAAGTTTAGCAATGAAGTCCCCAATAATTTATTGCCCAAAAGCAAGAGGGGTTTATGCATATATGACATTATTAGAACACCTATTGAAGCTTGATACAAAGACTTGCTCTGAGGCAATCGATGAATAAACCTTTATTTGCTAATGAACAAATAATGAAAAAATACCTAAGCGCTTTATTAACAGATGACGAGGTATTAAATAAGGCGGTTTTACAGCCGGTTGAAAAGCTGCTTGAACAAGTTGTTGAACCTGCAATAGTAAGAGAAATTAAAAAAGAGAGTAAACCTGCTGATATTAAAGCTGACTCTGAGCAATATGAAGAAAAACCACCTACAATCTCTATATTAGTAGATGAAATAAATGAATTACAAAAGCAAGAAAATATTGCAAGTGTAAAGCAAGAAGCTGAATATAGAACAGGTGAATTTCAAGCTTTATTTTTCAAAGTTGCAGGATTAACTTTAGCTGTACCTCTTAAATCTTTAGGTGGGATCCATAAGCTTGAGGAAATAAATAAAGTATTTGCCAAGCCGAAGTGGTTTAAAGGAGTCATGCTAAATCGTGGTACTAAATTAAATGTTATTGATACAGCGCAATGGGTTATGCCTGAAAAATTTAATAAAGAACTTGAGGATAGCTTAAATTATCAATATCTTATCACTCTAGGTGAAACAAACTGGGGTTTGCAGGCTGAAAGTTTAGTTAATAACGTCACTTTACAAAGTGAGGATGTTAAATGGCGAGAACAGTCTGGAAAACGACCTTGGTTGGCTGGCTTAATAAAAGAAAAAATGTGTGCTTTGATTGATGTAGATTCATTAACTGAATTACTCGAACAAGGGTTAGATAGCAGAGAATTTGAAAAATAAATATCACGAATGAAAATAATCGCGTGGGAGCATGAATATGAATGAACAACGAATTACATCAGTAAATGCCGCAGATGCAAGTGATGATGTCCTACAATGGGTGACATTTCGATTAGAGAATGAAACTTATGGTATTAACGTAATGCAAGTACAAGAAGTATTACGTTATACCGAAATAGCTCCTGTTCCTGGTGCTCCGAGTTATGTACTTGGTATTATAAATTTACGTGGTAATGTCGTGACCGTGATCGATACCAGTACGCGTTTTGGTTTATCTGGTTTAGATGTAACTGATGATTCTCGTATCGTAATTATTGAAGCTGAAAAGCAAGTAATTGGTATATTAGTTGATAGTGTAGCTGAAGTTGTTTATTTAAGACGCTCAGAAATAGATAGTACGCCAAACATTGGTACTGAAGAAAGTGCTAAGTTTATACAAGGCGTATCGAATCGCAATGGGCAGTTATTAATTTTAGTTGATTTAGATAAACTTTTAAGTGAAGAAGAATGGAGAGATTTAAATGACTTTTAGTATTTTTTCTCTAACATCAAGTCAAGATTCTATAGGTTGTTAGAGTTGGAAAATATTTTAATAATTTTAATCATTATAACCATTTTAAGTTTAGTATTATCGTTCAGTATTATTACCTTTTTATTTTTATCAAATAAGAAAGATAAAGTATTAAATAGTAACTTAGATAAAAGGTTTTCAGATTTAAAACAGCAAAATACAATTTTACGTAGTGAAATAGATGAGTTACGTGGTGGTTTATTGAATATGGGGAAACGTATTTTGCAACAAGAGCAAGTGAGTCAAGAACTAACACAAAACCAGCAAGAGCTTCAATTTAGTGATCCTGACTCTAAAATGTATTCTCGCGCGGTCAAAATGGTTGAGCTAGGTGCGCAGTTAGATGAAGTCATGAAAGAGTGTGAGTTGCCAAGAGCCGAAGCTGAGCTTTTACTTTCTCTTCATCAACAAAAGTAAATATTTTCAAGTCTCATTAATCTTTTTATTACTACTTCCATTTCTAAATATGTTTTGGAAGTAGTTATATCAATTCTATTTAATTAGTGATCTAATATAAATTAGGATGAGTTTTCAAGAACACTGGTTTATCGTTTCAGGCTAAACATAAATAACTGCATGCAGGCAACGCATCTATTGCATATTTAGACCATTCAGGTTTTTCATATATATTTTGGATTAGCATTACGCTTTTATGTTTAAGCTACCAGTAAGACCTTGCCACCCTGGTGGAAACTTCCCTTGTATTACATATGAAAATGCGATTAATTCTGCAATTAGGATATAAAGTTCTTTTGGGATTTCTTGACCTAACTCTAAGGCTTTTAAAGTATCGGCTAGCATTTTGTCTTCATGTATTAAAACACCTTTATCTTTTGCCTGTTGGATTATGTGTTCGGCAAATTCACCAAAACCTTTTACTGTCACACTAGGTGCTGAGCTACCATCATAAAGCAAGCCTACTGCTGATTTGTGTTCTTTACTTAGTGGGTTATCTTTATTCATAACTTAAACCTTAATATTTATGATCTAGACTTTAATATTAATAATTGAATGCGCTTTATGATGATCATTAGAAAGCTCTTGGCCTTGTTGAATTGTTATTTTTCCAACAGTTAAACCGTGATCTAATAATTTTTGTTTTAGTATTTTGATATGCGGTTGTGCTTTATCAATCAGTTTTAGATTGATACTTGAAAAACTACAATCAACATTTTTATCTGTTAACTGGGCATGCGCTTGTAATTTTCCTAATGTTTCAAAATCAAAATTTAATCGTATAAACCAAACATCTTTTTGTTCACCATTATCTTTACTCTTTTTATAGTGGCCTAAATTTATTTCTGTTTGTTTTACCGTTTCAGGTAATTGCATCGGCAATAAAAACTGTAAAAGTGTATTAGATAAATTGTCTGCTTGTGTGTTTGTTGTCTGGCTTTGTATGAGCTGTTGTTGCGATTGCTGTATTACTTGCTGAATTTGTCCTAACTCTTGAATGAGTGCGATGCCTGCTTTTGTATTTGTTTCTTTAATAATATTGTTTGTTTTATTTTTTAACCCTGGGAATATAAGTTGTAATAATTGATCTAGTTTTGGAGTTTGCTTGCTGATTGGATTTATATTTTCTGCTGTTTGCTGGTTTATACTTTGAGAAGCTAATATGCTCAGCGAAAGGTCTAGAAGTGAGCTATTAAAAGTATTTGCTTGTTCGTTTTTATTTAATAAATTAGGTTGAATGGTTGATAGTATTTCTTCACGCACTTTATCTGCTGAGATATTTGTTGGGTTTATCATTTTAGAAAATGCTTGGTTAACTAATTTATTTAAGTCGGGTATCTGTGGATCACTTTTTACATTAAATATATTGTCAGGTTTTACATTACTAGTGGAAAAAAAGGGCTTCTTAAGTGCTGCTGGTTGCTGTGTATAAACGTCTTCGGAAGCCTTTAATTTTTTAACTGAATTTAAGTTGATTCGCTCACTATCTAAATGAGGTTCAATTTTTAATTTAACTTTTATTGCACTGACATCTGTCTGGTTAGTAACAGTAATAGACTCTTTATTTAAAGTCGCGCTTGATAGCTGTTCGGGTTTAATTGGGGTTGATATTAATTTATCAGTAATGTGAGAGTTTTGAGACTTATTCATCTGTGGTGATAAGTCTTTTGAAATCGTATTTATAGTTTTATTAGTTTGAGTATTTAAAGCTTCTTTATTTGTATTTCCAGCAATATTACTTTCTATTGAAGGTTTTACATGAAGTGTCTCATTATTTTTTACGCTTGGGGATAAAATAGCTTTGAAAGAATCTGCTATTTTATCCATTGGGGTGGAAACCCTTTCGTTTTTGGAGACTGTTATATTAGGTGTAATATTTTTTTGAGACTTTTGAGTTGTTAGGATATTTGGTTCGTTTCTTGATATGTTTTGTTTAAGATCTTCTTTTGTTTGACCTTTTATAATTGTGTCAGTATCGGTGCTAACACTATTATTATTTAATAATGACGTAAATGCACTCTTAGTTAGATTAAGCCCTATAGGATGAGAAATAGGCCTGATTTTAGTGCTGCTACCTTGGCTTATAAGCTTAGCATCTTGCCAGTGAGGTATTTTAGATGGCATATTTGCATTGACGACGGTTATATTATTATTTTGTTTTACCTCTGTACTTGTTGTGTTTGTACTTTTTATCATTAAATCAATAGGGGTTGCTTTTAACCATTGAGTAATCTTATGGTTTGGTACTTTTAATTCTAATGCAGGTGTAGTTGATTTTGGCAGAAATATTTTGGCTACTATCTCTTTGTTTGTTGCTTGTAAATTTAACAATATATTTGTATTAAAGTTTATTTGATTTGTAATATTAGGCGGTAGCTGAATATTTGCTTTAAGAGAGGGAATACTTAACGTATTTTTTAGGTTTTTATTTAATTGAGCTGTTAGAGATACTTCTTGGTTGGTTTTTAATGTTAAACCTTTATCTATGAGCGTTTCTTTTTGTGCTTTTGGCTGAACGAATAATTTTAGTAATTTAAATATATCTTGAGTACTTAATGCTGATGTCGATTGGTTTGTACCAGGAGTTAAAGTGACTTTTGAACCATCATTATTAAAAACTAATCTGCCATCACTCAGTTTAACATTTTTATGAGGAGACTCTAACGTCAATGATACTTTCTCCCATTTGCCATTTATTTGAATATCAAATTGTAATTTAGAACCTGTAATAGAGATATTCTGTACCTGATAAGCAATGTCTGCTTTAAGGTTTTTTGCTAAAGAAGATGCGCCATCAGTTATGGAAAACTGTTGTGTAATTGAATTATTTGAAATGCCTTTAGTATCAGTCATATAAAGTAAGTTATTTATTATGTGTCATTTAACAATTTAAACCATTAATTTTATTTTATCTTTAGATAAAACCACTATATAAAACTAAAAATTGGCATAAATCAATTTTTTGTCGATTTGCAGTTAATTCCAGCTAAAGCTTTTACGTTTTGCAATACCATTATGATAGACTACTTCCTATAGAAAATACCCCTATAATAAATAGGGCTGTTAAGAGTGTTTTAGTTGCTAAAAGTTGAAAATATAACTTGTATCAGACAAGACCGTTGTTTATTTGAGGACTTAAGTTTTGAGTTACCTCAAGGAACTATTATGCAAATTGAAGGCCCCAATGGTGCCGGAAAAACGTCATTGTTTAGGATTTTATCTGGTTTCACAAGATTAGAGCAGGGTAATCGCTTTTGGTTTGATACAAATATATCAGATGATGAGGAAAGCTTTTTTTCTGAATTATTATATATTGGCCATAAAACGGGTGTAAATACCCAACTTAATGCAATTGAAAATATTCAGTTTTGGCAAGAAACTCATGGTTATTCTCAGGCTTCAAATCAAAACTCGTTAGATGTTTATGAAGTCTTAGCTAATTTAGGATTGGTCGGTCTAGAAGATATTCCAGTTAGAATGTTATCTGCAGGCCAGCAACGTAGAGTTGCTTTGGCTAGACTATGGATTTCAGACGCAAAACTGTGGATGCTAGATGAACCTTTTACAGCGGTCGATAAAAAGGGAGTTACCTTACTTCAAGAGCAGTTTAAGCTGCAATTAAAAAGAGGTGGCAGTATTTTATTAACCTCACATCAAGATTTAACGGAACATTTTGATGACTTAAAAGTATTATCTTTGGAGTATCGCATTTAATGCAAAGACAATATTCATATCGCCAGTTATTTTTATCTGTATATAAAAAAGATGTTTTATTGGCTTTTAGACAGCGTTCTGAAATTATAAATCCCTTACTTTTTTTCTTGATTGTTATTAGTTTATTTCCTTTAGGAATAGGCCCCGAGCCTCAGTTACTTGCTCGAATGGCTCCAGGGATTATTTGGGTTGCAGCATTGTTATCAACAATGTTGGGGTTAGACAAAATATTTAGAGATGATTATCAAGATGGCTCTTTAGAACAACTATTGATGAGTCCATATCCAACATCACTGATTGTTGTTGCTAAAATTGCAGCACATTGGACAATTACAGGCTTACCGCTTGTTTTATTATCCCCTATGTTTGGTCTTTTACTCAATTTAGATACAAATTCAATGCAAGCAGCGGTTGTGACGTTACTCATAGGCACTCCGTTATTAAGTTTGATTGGTGCGATTGGTGCTGGTTTAACTGTGGGTTTACAAAAAGGAGGAATTTTACTGAGTTTATTAGTTTTACCTTTGTATATTCCTGTACTTATATTTGCAACGTCGGCAATTGATACCAGTGCAATGTCTCTGGATTATACTGCTCAACTTGCAATATTGGGTGCAATGTTAGCTGTAGGTTTGGTTATGGCACCATTTGCTGTTTCATCAGCATTAAAAGTCAGTGTAAGTTAATTTAAATTTTATATTGCTGTAGCAAGTCAATATAATTACGTCGTGTTTAAAAAGAGTGTGGATTAGTTATGTGGAAGTGGTTACATCCTTATGCAAAGGCACAAACTGCCTACCGATTGTGCAACACTTTGTTGCCTTATTTTGCAGTCGCTGCAATGGTAAGCTTAATTGTAGGTTGGGTTTGGGGTTTAGGTTTTGCGCCTGCAGATTATCAACAAAAAGACAGTTATAGAATTATTTTTATACATGTCCCGTCGGCCATTTTATCTATGGGGGCATATTCCTCTATGGCAATAGCGGCATTTATCGCTTTAGTTTGGCAGCTAAGAAATGCTGAGCTTGCTGTGATTGCAATTGCACCTGTTGGTGCTGCTATTACCTTAATCGCTCTTATTACAGGCGCTGCATGGGGCAAACCTATGTGGGGTGCTTGGTGGGTTTGGGATGCAAGATTAACATCAGAGTTAATTCTATTATTTTTATATCTTGGTGTTATTTCGCTTTATAACGCTTTTGAAGATAAAGGCAGTGCAGGCAGAGCATCTTGTATACTTGCGCTTGTTGGTGCGATTAACTTGCCTGTTATTCATTTTTCAGTTGAATGGTGGAATACACTTCACCAAGGCGCCACAATCACAAAATTTGATGGTGGTGCGATCGACTCAAGTATGTTTTGGCCATTAATGGTCAATATTTTTGCATTTGCGGCGTTTGTTGGTGCTGTTGTACTAATGCGTTTAAAAAATGAAATTTTATTACGTGAAAAACATCGTCCTTGGGTGCGAGAGTTAGTAACAAGCCAAACTCAAAATGTAAAAAGTAATGTAGGAGATAAAAATGCAGTTTAATTCTTTTTCAGACTTTATTGCCATGGGTGGTTACGGCTTTTATGTTTGGTTATCATTTGGAACATGTGCATTGATATTATTAAGTATTTTATTAGATAGTAAGTTTAGTCACCAACGTACTTTAAATGCAGTGGCAAAACAGCTAGATCGTGAAGAGCGAATTAAAAAAGCAAAGCAGGAGTCAAAATAATGAACCCTAGAAGAAAAAAACGCATGATGGCACTGCTTGCAGTTGTTTTTGGTTTAGGCTCTGCAATAGGTTTAGTGCTTTATGCGCTTCAAGGCAATATTAATTTATTTTATACACCAACGGAATTAATTGAAGGTAAAGGTCCTGAAAATCAAAAGCCTTTTGTCGGTCAAAAGTTAAGAATTGGTGGCATGGTTGTTCCTGGCTCAGTAAAAAGAGCACCTGATTCATTACATGTTGAATTTAAATTAATGGATAAAGGCCCAATTGTAAAAATCCTTTATAAGGGCATTTTACCTGACTTATTTAGAGAAGGTCAGGGTATAGTCGCGCAAGGAAACCTAATTGCGCCAGATACAATTGAAGCATTTGAAGTATTAGCTAAGCATGATGAAGAATATATGCCGCCAGAAGTTGCTGAAGCTTTAAAAGGCATTAAGCATGAGAAACCGGTTTATAATAATGTCAAAGGAGATTACTAATGATCCCAGAACTGGGTTATATCTCACTTACCATCGCATTAGGTTTATCTATTTTATTATGTATTTACCCATTATGGGGAGCATATACAAATAATTTAAGATTAATGCGTGCCGCACCGGCTTTGGCCATAGGCCAATGTGTATTTGTTTTTATTTCTTATGCAGCTTTAGTTTATGCAAGCTTAACTGACGACTTTACTTTAGTTTATGTGGCTAGTAACTCTAGTAGTTCTCTGCCTTGGTATTATAAAATAACCTCAACCTGGGGTGGTCATGAAGGCGCAATGCTTTTATGGGTGGTAATGCAAGCTGGTTGGACTGCGCTTGTATCTATTTCTTCTAAATCTTTACCTTGGCCATTAAGAGCACGTGTATTAGGTGTATTAGGCTTCTTAGGTGTTGGTTTTATGTTCTACACGCTATTAATGTCTAGCCCATTTGAATCTTTATTACCTTATTACCCAGTTGAAGGTCATGATTTAAATCCACTTTTACAAGATCCTGGAATGATCATTCATCCACCATTGTTATATATGGGTTATGTGGGTTTATCTGTTTCTTTCTCTTTTGCAATTGCTGCTTTATTGACAGGCAAGCTTGATAATACTTGGGCTAAATGGTCTAGACCTTGGACTATTTCGGCTTGGCTATTTTTAACATTAGGTATTGCATTAGGAAGTTGGTGGGCTTACTCAGAGCTTGGCTGGGGTGGCTGGTGGTTTTGGGATCCAGTTGAAAATGCTTCATTGATGCCATGGTTAATTGCGACTGCATTACTTCATTCACTTGCAGCTACTGAAAAACGTGGCGTATTTAAGTCTTGGACTGTTTTATTAGCAATTGCTGGATTTTCATTTAGTTTGCTAGGTACATTTATAGTACGTTCTGGTGTACTTGTTTCTGTGCATGCATTTACAACAGATCCTGGTCGAGGCATGTTTATATTAGGATTCTTGGCAATCGTTGTTGGTGGTAGCTTAGCTTTATACGCAATGCGTGCCTCTGCGGTAAGTAGCCCAGGTCGTTACCGATTATTCTCAAGAGAAGTGGCGTTATGGCTCAATAATATTTTGTTATGTGTTGCAACTTTAATCGTTTTATTAGGTACTTTATTGCCATTAGTGCACAAAGAGCTTGGTATGGGATCTATTTCAATAGGCGAACCTTTCTTTAATGAAATGTTCAGTTATTTACTGGTGCCTTTTGCATTCGCTTTAGGTGTTGCACCATTATTACGCTGGAAACAGAATAAATTTAACGCATTAAAAAACAAATTACTGTTAATTGGTTTATTAAGTATTGTTATCACGGCTAGTTGGTTGTACTCAAGTTACGATGTTGTTTCATCAATGACATTTATTGCTGTTCTATTGGCTGTTTGGGTTACCATTTCAACTATCTTCGACGTAGTAGAAAGAGCAACTAAACAAACTAGTCTGATCGTTGGTTTAAAGCAGTTTACTAACAGTTATTGGGCAATGGTAAGTGGTCACTTTGGTTTTGCATGTGTTGTTATGAGTGTTGCATTAACATCCGCTTACTCAGTTGAACGTGATGTTAGAATGATGCCAGGTGAAACTGTGACATTAAATGAATATGTTTACCGCTTTGATGGCATTAAAGAAATTGTAGGAGCGAACTACACAGGTCATGCGGCTATGGTAAGTATTCATAAAGAAGGCGAAAAAGTAACTAAATTATATGCAGAGAAACGTCTTTACAATGTGGGCATGCAGTTTATGACTGAAGCGGCAATTGATGCTTCTTTAGGACGTGACTTATATGTTGCTTTAGGGGAACAACTCAATAATGGTGCTTGGGCGCTTCGAATTTATCATAAACCTTATATTCGTTGGATGTGGCTAGGTGGCTTAATTATGTCTTTTGCAGGATTATTGATTCTGCTTGATAAACGTTATAGAGGTACTTCAAAGGTCCCGCAAAAACATAAAGATAGCAATAACGCTTCGCAACCTGTTGCATCTGGCGAGGTAAGCTAATGAGTGGTGAAAATAAAAACAGCAAACTAATGTTTGCTGTGCCTCTAATCATATTTTTCTTACTCTGTATCTTTTTGTTTAAAGGGTTATTTTCAAACCCAAGAGAGTTACAGACAGGAAGATTAGGTCAAGAAATGCCTGCATTTAACTTACCTGATTTAATGCAAGAAAATAAAAATTGGTCTGAAAAAGACTTATTAGGCAAAGTCTATTTAATTAATGTATGGGGGACTTGGTGCCCGACATGTTTAGTTGAATTGCCTTACCTTACAAAACTACGAGAGCGTGGTGTTGAGATCATAGGCCTTTATTTAGAGCAAGGTTATGATCCCGATTTTGATGGTGAGTTCAATATTCAGGCATTAAGAGATGAAGTATCCCAAATGCTTGCACGTACTGGAAATCCGTATCAGTACAATATTTTTGATTTAAACCGTAGTTTAGCTTTTGATTTAGGTGTTTCTGGGGCACCTGAAACATTTTTAGTTGATAGTAAAGGTGTTATTTTATTGCATCATACTGGCGACTTAAATGAGCGAACTTGGCGTGCCAAATTTGCTCCTAAGTTCACAGAATTAAAAGAGGTTAAGTTGTAATAATGAAATATTTCCTTTTTGTTTTATTGATGGGTTTTTCAGCGCTTACTTTTGCAGTTGAAGAGGCTCAGACTTTTGATAATGCACAGCAAGCGCAACTGTTCAAAGAATTAAGTTTAGAGCTCAGATGTCCTAAGTGTCAAAATCAAAATATCGCAGATTCTAATGCTGTTGTTGCAAAGGATTTACGCGATAAAGTAATTGAATTAGTAAAGTTAAATAAGTCTAAAGATTTTATTGTTGAATATATGATTGATAGATATGGATACTTTGTACATTACAAACCTCCTGTAACAGCATCAACATTAGTTTTATGGGTTGTGCCAATTTTATTTGTACTGTTTGGTTTCGGCTCTGTTATATTCCGTCAAAAAAAATCAGCGGTTGAGCAAGAATGGTCTGAGAAAGATGAAGCTCAATTAACAAAACTCATTTCCAAATATCAAGATAGTTCATCTCAAATGAAGCAGGAGTCAGGTCAATGATGTTACTTTGGTCTTCTATGGTTTTATTAGCAATACTAGGTGCTATTTTTGTTGTTATTCCATTTATTCGAAAATCAGTAAGCGAGGCTTCCCCTGGGAAAGGCAGTGGTGAAAATGCTCAACGAATCGATATTTACCACCAACGCTTATCTGAGCTAGATGACGATGTTAAAATTTCAAAGATGAGCCCTGAAGACTTTGACTCTGCTGTGATAGAGCTGAAAAAAGGCTTGTTAAGTGAACTTTCACCTGAAAAAAACTTAAATTTTAATGGTAACAACTTAACTTTATTATTGGCAGGCAGCTTATTTTTAATAAGTTTTACCTGTATCTTTTATTATGCAACAGGAAATCACAATCAGTTTAATCAATGGCAAAAAGCGCAGGTTGCGTTACCTGAACTAGGCAAACGTGCAATGATGCAGCAGGGTGAACCATTAACAGCTAATGAACTACAACAATTTGCTTTAGCATTGAGAACTAAAATTGCAAAGCAAGGTGAAGATGAAATGGCTTGGATGCTACTTGGTCAAGTGAATATGTCGCTAGGTGATTATAAATCTGCAATGCAAGCCTTTGATAAAACATTGAATTTAAATCCTCAAAATGTAACGGTTCTATTAAGCTATACCCAATTACTGCTAATAAGCGGTGAGCCAGATTATAATCGAGCTGGAAAAATGCTAACGACTATTTTATCTGTAGAACCATCAAATTTTGATGCGATTTCTTTATTAGGTTTAATCGCTTACGAGCGTGGTGACTTTTTAGAGGCTAAGGCGGCATTTGATATGTTACTTGGCTCTATGAGTAAAGATGATCAACGTTATGCAATGATCAAATCTAGAGTAGATGAACTTACCGATAAAGTAGGTATGATGCCTGCGAAACCTTCAAGTAGTCACATTATGGCTGATAATACTCAAACGAACACTGTTGTTGAAACACCATTTAACAAAATTGAACAAAATTCTGCTGGACAGAATAACGCAATAAAAGTGAAAATCGCACTAGCAGAAAACTTAGTGGATAAAATCCCTAAAAATGCGACGTTATTTGTATTTGCAAAAGCAGCTTCAGGACCTAGAATGCCATTAGCTGTTGTTAAACAAAGTCAATTTAGTTTTCCTTTAGAAGTTACTTTATCTGAAGAAAACGCGATGGTTGAAGAGTTATCGCTTGCCAAATTTGAGCAGGTTATTGTGACTGTTCGAGTATCAGTTGATGAAAATGTAATGTCTGCTGCTGGAGAGCTTCAAGGCCAAAGTAGTACAATTGAAGTGAAAAATTCACCAGAGGTAACAGTCTTAGTTGATCAGTTACTGTAATAAGGAATATTAATGCTTAAAAATGGAGTGATTTTTTTTATTTTATTCTCATTAATTGGGTGTGCTCAAGTACCTGTTGAGAAGCAAGATGAAAAAGATCCACTACAAACAATAAACCGTCCATTATATGATTTTAATATGGACGTTTTAGATGCATATGTTTTAAGACCAGCCGCAGTGGGCTATGTGGCGATTACACCACAACCTGTACGTAGAGGATTAGTTAATTTAACTGAGAACATTGGAGAACCTGTTGATGGTATTAATGCCGCATTACAAGGTAAACCAGGTAACGCAGGGATTAGTATTGCACGGTTTTTAGTTAACTCGACAGTAGGGGTGTTTGGTCTTTTTGATGTTGCATCTGAAATTGGTTTAACTCAAGTGGATGAGGATTTTGGGCAAACTTTAGGTGTTTGGGGGGCAAGTGATGGTGCATATTTAATGTTACCAGCTTATGGCCCAAGTACTGCCCGAAATATTACAGGAGATGTGGTGGATGGTTTTGCTATTCCGTCAATCGCTTTGAGTTTACCACAAACAATATTACGCTATACAATTCAGGGTTTAGAGGCTAGGGCATCTTTATTTCCACAAGAAGCATTACTAAATGAAGCAATTGATCCATATATATTTGTAAAAGAGATATATCTACAACGACAATTATATGAACTTTATGATGGTAACCCTCCAATAGAGGAAGATGATGATGAGTTTGATGAAGACTTTTTAGAAGAGCTAGAGTAATACCAGTTCCGTTAATTAGCTGGTCACTTATTTAGGAGTGGTCTAATCCAGATATTAAAAAAGCTGAAATTAATAATTTCAGCTTTTTTAATATCTGGATTTGAATCAGAGCTATTTCGACATGGCTTCCATTTGCGTATTAGCCCAATGAACTGCATCGTGATAAGAATCTGGAATAGTTTTTATATCTATATTAAGATCTTCTGAAATTACTTTAGCTTGTTCCCAATCAGCAAGTTCATAATGTTCAACTAAAGATAAATAATCAGCAATTAAACCTTCTTTTTTCAAAATAGCATCTTTGATTTCAGCAGATAGCGGTAACTTCTCTAAAATTTCAGCCATGTCTTGATCTAATATGCCATCGATCAATGAGAACATACCAGCCAGAAAGGCCATTGGAGTGTCTTTCATTTCTCCATGTTTTATTGCTAAACATTCTGCAAAACGCGCACGAGTGAGCGATAGACGCATCAATTCAGGGGGTTTTGTTGAGGCTACTTGTGCTGTGAATAAAACAGACAAAAACTTTTTCAGTTCTGCTAAACCCAATACAACTAAAGCTTGTTTGATGGTGCTGATTTCAGCTCTACGTTTAAAAGCTGCTGAATTTGTATAACGCAATAATTTATAAGCTAAGTTCACATCTCTTTGAAAGACTTCAGATATCTTTTTCAAATCCATTTCAGATTTTGATGTTTCATATAAAAGTTCAGCTAACGTAATTTGCGATGGCGCTAAGTTTTTACTTTGAATAACTTCAGGCTTAGAAAAGAAATAACCTTGAAAGTATTCAAATCCCATATCCATAGCAGATTGAAATTGCTCATGAGTTTCTACTTTTTCGGCTAAAAATTTAATGTTTTTATAGGGGGCGACATCTTTAATTACTTGTTTGATTTCATCCATACCCATTTCTAAGAAATCAATTTTTATGATGTCTATATAAGGATAGAAGTGTTTCCAAACTGGGTTGTGAATGTAATCATCTAAAGCAAGGGTGTAGCCTAAATCTTTTAGTTCCTTAACAATCGCGAGTAATCGCTTACCTGGTTGGACGGTTTCTAAAATCTCAACGACAACTTGCTCTTTATTTAACATCGTCGCATAACGCTTTTGCAGTGTATCAAGGGTAAAGTTGATGAATGCAGGTTTATCACCTGTCATATCTGCTAAGCCAAGCTGACTGCCTTCTATTAATTTTGTAGTTGCTTCGTTCTCGTCGATATTAGGAAAGACATTATCTAAACTATCACGAAATAATAATTCATATGCAAAGAGCTTTTTCTCGCGATCTAATATAGGTTGTCGTGCTGCGTAAAAATACATAAATAATGAACCTGTATCCCAAATATAGTAATTATTGTTCTGCTACCTTGAATATATTGTAAATAGGATGTTTTTTCATTATTTATTTTCAATTATCTGGCAGTATTGTGTAGTTATCGCATCCTAACTTTTAATTGGAACAGGCGTGATATAGTATTCAATTATTAAAAAATGATAATGTAAGTAATTATTACATATAACAATCCCCCCTATTGGAGGTCAGCTTGGAATTTGGAACGCTTATTTCATTAGCGATATATTTTATCGTTATGCTCGGCATAGGTTTATATGCCTATAAAAAATCAACTAGTGATGTATCTGGTTATATGTTGGGCGGTCGTAGTTTGAGTCCGAGTGTTGCTGCTTTATCTGCGGGTGCTTCAGATATGAGTGGCTGGATGCTTATGGGCTTACCTGGTGCTATGTATATTTCTGGTGTCAGCAGCTTGTGGATCGGTATCGGTCTAGTGATTGGTGCATTTTTAAATTATTTAATTGTAGCTCCAAGATTACGAACTTATACAGAAATTGCTAATGACTCTATTACATTACCTGATTTCTTTGAAAATCGTTTTGAAGATAAATCACATATGTTAAGGCTGGTCTCATCAGTTGTGATCATTGTATTTTTTACCTTATATACATCTTCAGGCATCGTAGCTGGCGGTAAATTATTTGAATCATCATTTGGCATGAACTATGAACTTGGTTTATATGTTACGGCAGGTGTTGTTGTTGCTTATACACTATTTGGTGGTTTCTTAGCGGTTAGCCTTACTGATTTTGTTCAAGGTTGTATTATGTTTGTTGCTTTGATATTAGTACCATTTGTGGCAATCAACGAAGTTGGCGGAATAGACAAAATGCATGAGTCTATTATTGCTATCAATCCTGAACTATTAAATATGTTTAATGGTGTTAGTTTGCTCGGTATTATTTCAGCTATGGCTTGGGGTTTAGGTTACTTTGGTCAACCCCATATTATTGTTAGATTTATGGCGATTCGTTCAGTGAAAGATATGCCAGTAGCAAGACGCATAGGCATGAGCTGGATGATTGTATCGCTGATAGGTGCTATGGCGACGGGTTTTGCTGGAATAGCTTATGTAGCTTCTACGGGAATTCAATTAGATGATCCGGAAACAATATTCATTTTACTATCTCAGATTTTATTCCACCCATTAATTGCTGGTTTCTTATTGGCTGCAATATTAGCGGCAATTATGAGTACCATATCATCTCAATTATTAGTGACTTCAAGTTCTTTAACAGGTGACTTTTACCAAGCATTTCTAAATAAAGATGCGACAGATAAACAGTTAGTTTTAGTTGGCCGTATTTCTGTATTTCTAGTCGCTTTAGTTGCTATATTCTTAGCATACGATAGAGATAGTTCTATTCTTACATTAGTAAGTAATGCTTGGGCTGGTTTCGGTGCTGCGTTTGGTCCTGTGGTGATATTAAGCCTTTATTGGAATAAAATGAATCGTAATGGTGCATTAGCGGGTATGGTTGTTGGTGCTGCTACAGTTTTATTCTGGATATATGCGCCAATTACAATAAATGGTCAATCGCTAAGTGCAACTATGTATGAGTTAGTACCAGGGTTTATCTTATGTACTTTGACTATCATTATAGTCAGTAAGCTTTCAGGTGAGCCTAAGCCGTCAATTACAAATAAATTTGATGAGATGCTTAAGGAACATTAAATTTACTACGCAAATTTAATCAAGGTCACTACGTGGCGTGACTTTTAAGTATAAAAAAAAGCATATTCAAACTTTGAATATGCTTTTTTATTATTGAAATGATTAACCCTTAATAGAAGCGCGATTATGCTTTATCTTCAATACCAACAATCAACCAAGGTGAATCTGTTTGAGTAAGGTTTCTTTCTAAATGCCAAACTTCATCTATCACTTGTTCATCTGCTTGCTCAGTTAAATCACGGTACTTACCAGAAAACTTAACACTTACTTCCCACAAGACTGGGCTTGTATTTGCCCTAGCTAATTCACAATCTACAAACAGAACTTGTGTATCAACGTTTTCAACATCTTTTCTTTCAGCTGTTAATTCGTTAAATAGCTCAATTGAAACATATTCTTGAATTGTTTCTAAATTGTTCTCATTCCAAGCTTTTTGAAGAGTATGGTAATGATCATTCGCACCTTTTAAGAAACCAGTTACATCAAAGCCTTGAGGTAAGTTAAATGGCACTTCTTCTGCTTGTTTTGCTGAACTTGTTGCAAATGGTGTTACATTGTCTTTTTGCTGCTGATTTGGAAAGTGCGCATTTTGTGGACCGGCGTAGGCTGATTGCGTTTGCGCTTTTTTCTGCATAAAGCTTTTAAATAATTTGAATAATACAAATGCGACCAATGCCATTAATAGCATGTCCATAATTTGCAAACCTTCAAAGTCCCCACCCATCATAGCGGCTATCATGCCACCCATAAGTAAACCACCAAAAATACCGGCCATTAAGCCTTTTTTACTAGATGATTTTTTTGGCGCTGCTTTTTGCTGTGCTGTAGTATCTTGCTGTTTAGCTTGTGTTGTTTCTTGTGTTTTACCTTTACTACGACTGCCAAATTTTTTACGCGCTTCAGAATCAAAGCTTGTACCTAGCATTAAAGTTAAAAGTGTAAATATTAAAAATAGTTTTTTCATAATAGACCTGTTATAAAATAATTCGTCACGATTGTAGAGTTTAGGGAATGCTTGTCAATCTGTTATGAATAATAACTACTCTATTGTTTCTTCTGGTAAAGTTAAGGTAATTAAAGTGTAAATTTAACTTAAACTTTAATTGTGATTTTAATTATTTAAAAAGAGGGGGGATGTTATCGCAATATTTTTAATAGGCTATATCGGATTTTTCATATGTTACGCAGTCGCCTTTAAAACAACTGCGTATCAGGTTTACTAAGCTTCCCAAATAATATTATCAGCAACTTGCTTTTGATATTCATTTAAATTTTGGCCATTTTCACCAAGCATAATAAAGCTCGCTTTTTGAGTTTGATAAATCTGGCCGTTGAAACGCTCGTTTTTAAATTGAGACTGCGCATCATATCCGTTAGTACTTGGTACAATGAATAAAGTTACAGGGCCTTGTTCAGTTTGAAAAACTAAGTGCAAGCTACGTTGCCCATCAAAATCACAAAAGGTTGAATAACTCACTTCGCCAGGTAAGCTAGATACTGAGCCACCAAAAGATGCAAGTTGAGTATTTATTTGATTTAATTGATATCTTCTATCTGTCGGTTTTAGTGAATTAAGCTCGTGATTTACATGAGCAAGCGCATGTTGACCAATATCTAAAGGTGCTTGTTTCATTGTAAAGTTGATTAAAATACTACAACAAAATGCCACCGAGGCTGCAATTGCGAGGTGTACTCTGCGCTTTGTCCTATCAACTCGATGAGTTTCAAGTGCTTGGTTTAAAATAAGCTTATCAGCTAAATTTTCAGGCACAGGTATATTGAGTGCATCGGTAATGTCTTTATCAAGTTGTTTGATATCATTTAAAAATTTATTTCTATCAGCATCTTCTTTGGCGAATGCTTCAATAAGAGGATCATTTTCATTCGGCTCAGCGTAGAGACGTCGGCGAAATTCGAGTTCATCCATCTTATTTTACTCCTCTTTGTGTGGTGTCTTTTTGGGTTAAAGAATCTTTTAATTGGTTACGTGCTCTAAATAAACGCGTCATTACGGTATTTTTGTTTAGCTCTAAAATTTCACTAATTTCTTCACCGGAACAACCCATTACGATTTGTAGTAACAAAGGTTCTCTATATTCGTCAGGTAATTTCATTATTTGGCGCTGTAAATTTGTTTGCTCCATATTTTGCTCAAGAGAATCAGTGGTGGTATCCATTAATGTATCTTGTTCAACATCTGAGTAATCAAATTGTTTTCGCTCAAAGCGTCTGGCATTTTCACGTCTTAATATTGTGATCAGCCAAGACTTCGCTGCTTTTTGATCAAGCAGAGAATCTAATGAGCGCCATGCACGCAAGAATGTTTCTTGTAATACGTCTTCAGCAACACTAGGGTCTCGACATAACCAACATGCAAACCGATATAGCTCGCTATGGTATGTTTTTACTAATGCCTCGTAACGTTTTTGTTTATCAGCCATATCTATAATGACCTGACGTTCAGACTTTTTATTTCCAAACATTTTTATTTTTCTTATATTTTTTTGATGACACATTATCTGTAGTGATGTCGGGAAAGTACAGGATATGTGAACAAGATTTATTATTTTTTACATTATTCAATAAATAGTCGGTTTAAAGCTAATAAAATTGTGTTTTTTTTGCTAAAATTCCCGCCTTATAATTTAAGGCCGGCATTATGGAGCAATTGGATGTTTGAAGTGAACCCTGTGATGAATCAAATCAAGGATATTCGCGAACGAACCGATATGCTTAGGGGGTACCTTTGACTACCCTCTAAGAAAAGAGCGGTTAGAAGAAGTGAATGCTGAACTTGAAGACTCTGCAGTATGGAATAATCCTGAACGTGCACAAGCGTTAGGCAAAGAAAAATCATCACTAGAAGCTATCGTAGAAACAATTGATGTACTTGATGCCGGTGTTGAAGATGCTGAAGGTTTAGTTGAATTAGCTGTCGAAGCAGAAGATGAAGATACCTTTAATGAAGCACAATCTGAGGCAGACTCTTTGGTTGTGCAATTAGAAAAATTAGAATTTCGTCGCATGTTTTCTGGTGAACAAGATGAAAATAACGCATATTTAGATTTACAATCAGGCTCAGGCGGAACAGAAGCCCAAGACTGGTGTGAAATGTTGCTTCGTATGTATTTACGTTGGGCTGAAGCTAAAGGCTTTAAGGCACAAGTTATAGAAGTTACACCGGGTGATGTTGCAGGTATAAAAGGCGCAACTATTCAGATCTCAGGCGAATACGCTTATGGCTGGCTACGCACAGAAACAGGCGTACACCGTTTAGTGCGTAAAAGCCCGTTTGATTCAAGTGGTCGTCGCCATACGTCATTTGCATCTGCGTTTATTTACCCGGAAATAGATGACAACATTGAAATTGATATTAACCCTGCTGAATTACGTATCGATGTATATCGTGCTTCAGGTGCCGGTGGTCAGCATGTAAATACCACAGAATCAGCGGTACGTATTACACACGTACCAACAAATACTGTTGTGCAATGTCAAAATGAACGTTCACAACATAAAAATAAAGCTCACGCAATGAAACAACTTAAAGCTAAGTTGTTTGAGTTAGAGTTACAAAAGCAAAACTCTGAAAAACAATCTCAGGAAGATGCTAAATCTGATATTGGTTGGGGTAGTCAAATTAGATCTTATGTACTAGATGATTCTCGTATTAAAGATTTACGTACGGGAATTGAAAACCGTAATACTCAAGCTGTACTAGATGGTGACTTAGATAGATTTATTGAAGCAAGCCTTAAATCTGGCTTGTAATTTAATATAACGAATAGATAACAGAATCGATAAAGAGTTGAAAATGACAGATCAAATTCAAGATGAAAATAAGCTAATTGCAGAACGTAGAGGCAAATTAGACGCAATCCGTGAAAACTGCCCAGCAAATGGTCACCCTAACCAGTTTAATCGTGAACATTATACTTTAGACTTACAAGCTGAGTTTGGCGATAAGTCAAAAGAAGAATTAGTAGAATTAAATCACGTAGTATCAATTGCAGGTCGTATTTTAGCTAAGCGTGGTCCTTTTTATGTAGTACAAGACATGAAAGGCCGTATTCAAGCATATGCAGCAAAACCTGTACAAAAAGATTTAAAAGAAAAGTATGGTCAATTAGATATCGGTGACATTATCGGTGTAACTGGTGCATTAAATAAATCTGGTAAAGGTGATTTATATGTTGATATGGCCCAATACCAGTTATTAACTAAATCATTACGTCCATTACCAGAGAAGTTTCATGGTCTATCGGATCAAGAAACAAAATACCGTCAGCGTTATGTTGACTTAATTACTAATGAAGATACGCGTAAAACATTCCGTATTCGTTCTAAAGTAGTTGAAGGTATTCGTCGTTTCTTAGCTGAACGTGATTTCATGGAAGTTGAAACGCCAATGCTACAAACTATCCCTGGTGGTGCAACGGCTCGCCCATTCGAAACACACCATAATGCATTAGATATCGATATGTATTTACGTATTGCACCAGAACTTTACCTTAAGCGTTTAGTTGTTGGTGGTTTTGAGCGTGTATTCGAAATCAACCGTAACTTCAGAAATGAAGGTTTATCTACGCGTCATAACCCAGAATTCACTATGATTGAATTCTACCAAGCATATGCTGACTATAATGACCTAATGAACTTAACGGAAGATATGTTACGTACAGTTGCAACTGATGTGCTTGGTTCTCCTATCGTAATTAATACAACTAAAGATGAAGCGGGTGAAGTTGTAGATTCAGTTGAATACGATTTTGGTAAACCATTTACTCGAATCACTATGGCTGATGCAATCTTAAAGTATAACCCAGACTTTAAAGCTGAAGTATTCCAAGATCCTGAAAATCATTTTGAAGAATTAAAAGCATACGCTAAACAAGTGCATGTTCGTATTCCTGAAAAATGTGTTTGGGGTCCAGGCAAGTTCTTATGTGAAATATTTGAAGAAACTGCAGAACACAAATTAATACAACCTACCTTTATTACTGCGTACCCATGGGAAGTATCACCATTAGCACGCCGTAATGATGATAATTCATTTGTAACTGACAGATTTGAATTCTTTGTTGGTGGCCGTGAATTAGCGAATGGTTTCTCTGAGCTAAATGATGCTGCAGATCAAGCTGAACGTTTCTCTCGTCAAGTTGAAGAAAAAGATGCTGGTGATGATGAAGCAATGCATTTTGATGAAGATTACATCCGTGCATTAGAGTACGGTTTACCACCTACGGCTGGTGAAGGTATCGGTATCGACCGTTTAGTTATGTTATTTACTGACTCATCTACAATTAAAGATGTTATTTTATTTCCGCATATGCGCCCAGAAGTAGATTAATAGACTTTTAAATTGTGACTTTTTGAAAACGCCGCATTAGCGGCGTTTTTTATTTGTATTAAAAATTGATAAATACTTAAAGAATTGTTTTGATTTTGAGCTAATTAAACATAAAATAAACAAAGGTGTGTAAAGACTGAGCATACAGTAAAATACCTTATAAAAAGGTTTGACTTATTTTTCGAAGTCTTTATTATA